>Ga0208005_1000149_pt1 | contig 30838 bp, 41 predicted proteins | sample DEB19_08_DNA_3_FD_184530 | JGI IMG/M metagenome (GOLD analysis project Ga0208005, IMG submission 184530) | Aqueous microbial communities from the Delaware River and Bay under freshwater to marine salinity gradient to study organic matter... | ecosystem: Environmental > Aquatic > Marine > Coastal... | reverse complement strand
GCAATAATTTTCTTTTTGTTCGTTTGAAGAACAGTCAAAATATTCCTGAAATCTTTCTTTCCATACGTTTCTGTCGTTCATAATTCAATTACCTCATATGTCTGTTCAAAAATAGCAGGAGCCACAGGATAAAACTCGCCATACACTCCTTTAATTATATAATCTCGTAGTCGTGCAGTCATAACACCTTCTAGTGTTATAATCTGAATAGAAGGTTCTGCATTATCTTCTCTCCTAAGAGACAATCCATTACACCATTTTGCTACAATATCTGCATTAGAATCAAGAAGTTGCATTGCTTCAACTTCAACTGGTTTCTTTCGAACTCTCATACTTTACTCCATTTTTGTAGTGCTAGTTTTGCTGCAAGATCTTTATATGTATTCTGATCAATTATATACTGAATGAAGTCAGAAGTCAACCCTGCTAATACCATATCATTAACATCTTTGTGTTCTAGATTCTCTGGCCAGATACAAACACTATATCCTTGCATAATTGCCTTGTCCAGTTTCTTTACAGTTTCTTTGCTTCTTGGTTCATTATCATACACAATTACCAGGTTTGGCTTGTTGAGACTGCCGCATGCAGATACCAGGTCGCCGCCAGCAGTAGCAACAGCGTTTGAGATAAACATAGAATCGATCGGACCTTCCACGACATATATGCGCTTTGAACGATCCAAAGTGTCCAAACCGTAAAGTTTAGGTACATCAGACCGAAGTATAATTGTAAGGTACTTAACTTTCGCAGGTCCCCGAAGAGATCTTCCTTGGAAGGCATGAACGGACTTATCAGCATCCAAAAAAGGAATAAGCAATCTCGTCTCATCCTTAGCCAAAGCTGCAGCTGAAAACTTGTCGGGAACAATATTATTGACATAATGCATAAAATTAGGACAAGCAAATAGTCTGGCATGATATTCATTAGGAATCTTTCTCTCTACTACGAACTTCTTAATAGGATTGTCATGATGTAACTGACTAACCTTCTTCAGTCCTTTGAGAATACCAGTCTTCATGAATACGGGAGTCTTCATCTTCTCGATGAATTTCTCATACTCATCCTGTTCTGGTGTTTTTCTATCTTGAAGCTTTTCAAGTTGATATTCATTATACACATTAACATCAATCATCTTGATAAAATTAGGAATACCCATTGTTGCTCCACAATTGTGGCAATGGAACATCATCTTACCTTCTTTCTGGTAGATGTATCCTCGTGCTTTATTCTGGTTATTTTCTGAGTCACCACAAACAGGGCAACGGAAGTTATATAGGTTGGAACCTTTTCTCTTAAACTTTTCTAGTCTAGGAGAAACAATACCAATATACTTGTGCGCTAGCCAATCCATAATCTATCCTTATCATCGTCACACTCATATTATACTGGTATTTTTCTGAGAGTCAAACTTTTATTTTGCTAACATTTTGAGGACATCTCCCCAATTAGCGATAATGAAGGCGAGAACCATTACTCCGCCACCATATACCCACATCATTCTTTCTAAATCACCAATCTTTTTAGAAAGTCTATCATGCGAGTCTTCGATTTGTTTTGATATTTTCTCGTCTTCTTCTTTAATCGTTTTGTATAATTCGTTTTCTCTAACGTCGAATTCGTCTCGTCTCTTTTCCAAAATTATCTCTAGGCTATCTGTTATTTTTTCTTGTTGTAACAAACGTAGTTCATGCACAGCAATCATTTTATTAAGATCAGCAGATATTTCGGTAAGTTTAGTTATAGCGTCTTCTAGTTTAGACTGTCTCTTTTCGTAATCTTCAGCCATTATCGATCCCTACGTAGTTCTTTACGCATAGCCTTTGATCCGATAATATCATTCAATTTTCTTTTAATTACAGCTTTTTTACCAAGTAATGGATCGAACTTAGCAATACCTTCGCCGCCACCAATAGCATTGACGGCTCCAAGAGATTCTGTTTCTTTTATTTCACTAGGAGCAATTGGTTTTAATTTAAAAAGAGAAGGATAGGTAGTATTAAATTTTCTCATTATTCTTCCTGCTACTGCGTTAGCTTCGTCTTCTCTAAATTGTTTACCTGTTTTCCCAGAACCATTTTGTTTGAAATGTAATAACTCATGAGCTATTGTTCGCATAATATCGCCTGGATGACGGTCTGTTACACGAATGTGTATTTCATTACCTATGGAATGACCAAAGGCGTTATACTTATTTTCTTTGTTTCCAACGAAATGAATTTTAGGAAGAGATGTTAAACCCATTTCTTTTGCTGCAAACTTTACAAACAAATTTAAAAAATTTAACTGCGGAGACATTAAACTTTCCTTAACTTTGCAACAATAACTGGATCCATGTCTATAATATTTGTGTCTACTAGTTTTTCATTATTTACATTATGAATAAACTCAGGTAGAATATCTAATAGAACCAAAAAAGGTTTTATGTATCTCATCTGTGGTTTCAATTTTAAATATAAAATTTTACAACAGACTTCAGGGCCAAAACAATTATTCAATACAATAATGTGATTAAGAATCAATCGTTCTCTTAAATCACCACTATCAACATATCTTGTAATTAATTTTTTAATATACTTTATTCTGTTTAGATCTTCTATAAAATCTTCAGTAGAAGCATATTTTACATTATCATAATGAGATGCACAATAAAGTAAAAAATTATTATCAGTTAACGATTCATTCATTTATGGCCATGTACTAAGAGCGGCTCTTTTCCATGTGTTATTAGCTACACAAACATACACATACGAGCTATCATATCTAATGGTTCCGGCAATACCATTAGAGGAGGCTGTTGCCGGAACGCTATTTGAAATAGCTAAATTGGCAGCGAAGATGTTCACATTAACAGTTCTGACTGAAGCATTACCTGCAGGATCTCGGAGGACTAAGATCCTGTCAGTAGCTGCAACGTTAGCAGCTGTTGGTAATTCCGAAACCTTTTTACTATCGTCTGCCATTTTTTACCTATTATGTTGTAACTGTTAGTTTTGCTACGCTTGTATTTACGCTTGCGCCACCAGTTACTGATACTGCTGCTAATACCCAAACGTTTGCAGCTAGAGTTGCAGCGTTTGCAGTTAGAGTTGTGGTTGTCTGACCGCTGAATCCAGAGACAGCTGCTGTAGTTGAGAATGGACCACCAGCGCCAGCTGTAGCGTAATACCATAGGTATGTTGGAGTAGCTGTTCCTGGTGCCATAGAAACACCAACAGTAAATGTATTTGACTGATTAGAAGAAGCATTAGCTGTAGCGTTAGATGGCTGTGATGCGATAGTAATGAAACCATCTTGGAAAATAGTATCTTCAGAATCAGATGTAGTTGCTGGAGTTCCATAAGCTGCAGTCTGAGCGCCGAGAGATCCCATTGCTACCAAAGTTTCATACTGAACACGCCCTGCACGTCCGCCTGAACCTACTGTTCGTAGAACCCAACCAGCGTGTGCTGGTCTAGCAGCACCTGATGCTCTTTCAGCTGTTATTTCATTGGCGTCGACGCCAAATACACCAACAGTAATACCAGGAATAAAAGCATTTGCTGTTGTGTTGTTAAACATAGCAACATCAACATTTGCTCTTGAACCAGGTGATGTATTTCCGAAATGTGCATTAGCTCCGTCAACACGAACAGAAGTATTTCCTCCGCCTGACTTAACTAGTGCATGTGTACCGATTGGTGCACCGTTTGATGATTCGACAGTAGTAACACTATTAGCAGTTACTGACTGATCGTTGCGTCCCCATAATGGCATATGTTATCCTCCTAAGAATTTTCTTTTATTTATTAGAATCAAAATCTAGAATATCTCTAAGATAATCTGACTTTTTATTAAAAAGTTTTTGTAGCTCTCCATGAGTTTCTTCATGATAATGAGATGGAGTTTCTACGATTTCTTTTTCAACAACCTGTCTTTTTATAATTGGTTTAACAGGTTCAGATTTAGGTTGTTCATTAGGAACAGGTCTATTAATTATATCGTTCCATCTAAGATTCAAAGGTTGAGGAGTTGGTTTCTCCTCAACTGGCTTAGTAACCAAATCACCTTTTATGATTATTGGCATTACACCTTCAATCCTTCTGGACTTGCATGCATTCTCTTAACAGCTTCCTGTCTTTCAGCTGGCTTTAATCCATTAAGATGAGCAGTGATTGCTCTTCCCATGCCAGGAGTTAGTTTAGAAACTTTACCATTATCATGATTGAAGTCTACAACTGTTCCGCCAGCTGCACGTCCTGCCTGAACCTGAATATGCTGACGTGCATCACGTTCAGTTGTTTCAGGCGTTGGATTCTTTCTTGGACGACCTTCTTCAAGAGTTTCATCAGTAAGATCAGTGTTTCTGACAGTGGGATTTACGCCCTTTGTAGGCTCTGCTCTACTTGGTGCTACCGCTTCGAAAAAAGAGTTAATATGATCAATTTCTGCCTGTGAGAATTCAACTTCTTCTTTAGCAATTGACTTGATCTTCGTATCAAGAGCTTTCTTATCTGCTGCAGATGGACCAGAAGTAGCAGCAGTTGTCTGAGCAGGTGTTGATGGCTTATTGTCCATTGTAACGCTCATGCTAGTTTCTTTTTTAGCTGTTTCGTCACCTTCGCCTTCTTTTACATTCTTTTTGGCGCGAAGAAGTTTAAAATCATGAGCATCAATTTTACCATTCTTATTGGCATCAATTCTATGCTGATTACCCTTTAGTTCTTCTTCCATCTTGCCCACTTTCTTAGCAGCTTCGAAGATGTTTGGAGTTAGAGCATGCTTTTCCTGTAACTTTAGGAACATATCAATTAATTTATTGTTTTCTTCTGACATTTTCTTTTTCTTTCCCCCATCTTCGAAAGATGATTTAGCTGACATTGGAAACTGTGGTCTTTCGTAACTTACTTGAGGAGTAGCTACTGTTGTTTTTTCTGGTTCTTTACCACCTAGTTGAGCAGGCATAGTGCGAGTAACTGTGCTTGTTTCCGGAGTGGTAGCTGGTTTTGGTGTTTCTGGCGCTTTAGGTGCAGCAGCTGCAGCAGGAGTAGTAGTTGTAGCTGCAGCAGTTGTTGTTTTAGGAACATCTAAACCAGTTTTATTTTGTAGCTTTGGAGCAATATACTTTTCTTGTGGTTTAGTAGCACTGCCTTTACCTTGAGTATTTGTCTGATATTCTTTACCGTGCCAAGTAAACTGACCAGTAGATTTACCACCAGACATTTCTCTAGCCTTTTTGAAAGCCTGGCCGAAAGTCATATCATCCTGTTTTGGTTTTGGTGCAGGAGAAATGCTTGATTGTGGAGCAGGTGAAACGCTAGAAGTTGGTTTTTCTGTTTCCGCCTTTTTACCACCACTTAACATAGCAGCACCAGCAAGACCAGCAACAGCAGTAGCACCACCAGCAGCAATATTACCAGCTACTTTTCCTGCAGTAGAAGACTTTGGTGGCTCAACAGCTGGAGCTGGGTTTACTTGTGTAGTTTTAGCACCACGTGGCATATTTACTGTTGGTCCTTTTGGTGGAATTACTTGCATAGTTTTTCCACCTCTTAATTTGTTCAAAAAACTTGCGCCAGCGTCAACAACTTTGGCACCGAGATCAGCACGACCCTCTGTTAAATCTTTGTTATCTTCAGACATTTATTAATTCCTTTAATTTGAATTTCTATTATTTATTTTTTATGAAACTGCTTAAAAGTTTTAATCGTTCTTCCACCGCTTTCGGGTTGAACTCGAGTTCCGATGGTTCCGATATTAGCTTTTTGTAAGAAATCTGATTTTGGTTGCTGAGAAATAAATTGTTGTGGTGGTTCAGCAGGTTTTGTTTCTGTTGGTTTTACTGGTTCTGGCTCTTTTGGCTTCTCAGGTTCTGGAGCCTTTGATGGTTCTCTAACGCCTATAGTTTCTCCAGCTTTTCTCATATAATTAGCTACAGTTTCAGCTCCTGGTACGTTTTTTCTAACCCATTCACCTTGAGCTTTTCCTTTTTCAGTTTTTGCTGATTGTCCCATCCAGTCTGATACTGCTGCAGACCAACCAATTGGACCAGGCATCATAGATAAACCTGAAGAAACAGCATCACCATATCTTTTGTCTTTTATAGCAGAGCCAGTTTCATATCCCATATATGCTGTTGTGCCTGTATTAATAGCTTTACCAACAGAAAGTTCATCAATTTGTTGTTGTTTTTGATCAGCTAAAAACTTTTGAAATTGCTGAAAATCTTTATTTGTAGTCATTTGGTAATTTCCCGTCGATATCCATTGTTGTTCTGCTTAATTCTGGATTAATAGAAACTACAGTTCCATTAGGATACTGAATGTTCTTTGATGATTGACCAAGACCATCTTCAGTTCTCTTCATCTGTTGTTTCTTATCTTTAACAGTGCTAAGAACAATACCAGCAAGTTTTCTATTTTCATCAATTACATTAATCTTATATGCTGCTTGCCTAGAAGTCTTTTCCTTGGCAGTTTTAGGATCATCTTCTGATCTTCCAATATAAGCAATAGATTTACGGTCGCCCTTACGCGGAACGTTTTCTATCTGTTTTCTTTCAGAATCTTCGTGCATTCTATGCGCTTTGGCTATGCCTCTACTTTTCTTCACACCTAATCTATGTAAAACATCATACCCATAATCTGTTTTTGTATTAGATCCAAAAGAAGGAATAAAGGGAGGAACAAATGGTCCTCCAGGTTTACCTGGCTCTGGAGTAGCAGGTTTTGGTTCGGCTGCAGCTGCTGGCTTCGGAGTTTCTATAGGAGCAACAGGTTTTGGTGCAACTACTGGAACGATTGGTTCAGTAACAGTAACAGGGGCTGTTTTTGGTTCAACTGGTTTAGTTTTAGTATCAGTCTTAGCAGGAACTTCAACTTTTGGTTCTGTAACTGTTGTTGGAGTTTTCGTAGGTATTTCTTGTTGGACCTTAGTATCAGTCTTAGCAGGAACTTCAACTTTTGGTTCTACTTTAGTTGATACCTCTGTTTCTTTTTTAGGAACAGTTAATTCTTTTCCTTTAACTTTAGCAGGAACACCCTTTTCAACATAAGGAACTATTTCTCTCCCCTTTGTTGAACCTGATCTCCACAACTTACCTAACATATCTAAGCCTGCTTCTACCTCTTTTGGTTTTACTGCTTCACTAACCTTACCATGCAAAGTCATGCTACTCTTTTCTTTTGCAAGAGTGCGTTGACGTGATACGTTTTCTGGAGCCTGAGAATGACCATTTGGTCCAGCTGGTGGTTCAATATGAGGAGTTGTAGTTCTTACTGACTTAAACTGATTACCTTGATAATCGTCTGTTCCAATAGTGCCAACAGCTTCATCAGTTTTCTTTTTCTTGCCATCTTCAGTATGCATCTTAGGTTCACCACCAGTTCCTGAACCCATATAATTAAGATCACTTTCAGTCATTTTAGTATCAAAACGACCAGCTCTTGTAGCTTTTGTGCTTTCAATATCATCTAGTTTAGTTTCGCGAATCTTACGAATAGCATGTTCCAGGGAACTTTTTTCTCCCTTTTCTGCTTTACCTTCGTGAACTAATCTAATAAGGTGTTCTAAACTTTTCATTGTTATGCCTTTACGAAAGAACGTAACATCCAGCCGTGTTTTTCATGGGCTGTAATGCGATCTTGTAGAATATTTGAAATGCCATATTTCTTTTGTTTCTCAGCAGTTTCATATGCTTCTGTAAGAGATTTAAGAACTCTTTGGTTATCATTCATCAATCTACTAATCATAACTAATCCATCAGGAATAGCTAATTCGTCTTCAATCATTGATAGTTCTTTGAAACGCTTGAATGAAGCAGGAGCAAATTGATCTAGAGTTCTTAACGCCTCAGCAATAACATCAATTCCATCTGATACTTCTTCATATATACCACCAAAGAATGCATGATACTCAGCAAAATGAGGACCAGTAACATTCCAATGATAGTTCTGCGCCTTGATAGAGAAAGCATAGCTATCTGCTAATGCTCTTCTCATTGACTCTGGTAGATCAACTAATGCCATTACTCTGCTCCATTCTCACTATCAGTCTCTTCACAATTCCATGCTCTTCTTGACCAATAATTAGCAGAAGTCTTATCATTAGTGCCTGAAATTCCGCCTGAACGAGCACAATATGATCTCTTACGGGCTGGTTGATCTTTTTTGATTGACATATTCTTGTCGCCAAAGTTTACCTTCTGTGCCTTACCATCACCATCAGGATCAACGAAAACTTTTGACTTCTTAACATCACCCTTCATTGGTTTGTTAAGTGGAACTGTTTTGCCCTTATAGGTTGCTTCAGAAATAGCTTCCTTAATTTTCTTTAATGTTTTTCCACCAGATTCGGCTTCAATGCCAGTCTGTTTCTGCTTCTCTGGTGCTATATATTTTTCACCAGGAACATTAGTCTGGAATGTCTTGTTATCATACTTGAACTGACCTTCACTACCACCAGCTTTTTCTCTAGCAGCCTTGAATGCTTCGCCACGGCTGAAGAATTCTGGTCTTGATGGAGGAGTAGGCGCATCAACCTTTGGTGCTGCAGGAGCTTTTGGTGCTTCATATTTCTGTGGAGTTAGTGTCTGTTTTTCATAATCAGAAACAGAACGACCAGATGCCTTATATGGATTATATGACTTTAGAGTTTCCTGTCTCTTCTTTTCGTCTTCTCCTGCGCCAGCCGGAGTTGGGGACATAACAGCCATAGCAGCAGTAGCAGCTGGACCAGTAGCAATTCTAGCAACAGTTCCTAGACCTTTGGTCAATGTTGGAGCAGCTTTTTCTACGCCAGCCACAGCTGAACGACCAGCATCAGTCATTCCCTTAACAACTGGACTGGTTTGTTTTGATGCCGCCATTCCTTTACCAACATTAACACCGCCTTGTGAGTATGATGTAGAAACTTTAGGAGTTGCTGACATAGAACCACCACCAGTTCCTACCGATGCTCTACCGGAAGTTTTCCAAGATCTTTCAATAGATGGTTGAACTCCTGAAGTAACTTTTACGTTTGGTCTTGCTGACATAGATCCGGTTTGACCAGATATTCTACCTGCTGCTCTACCAGAAACTTCTGTTGGTCTAGGGGCAACTCTGACTCCTGGTCTAACTTGACCAACAATTGCTGGTGGAGTTACTGCTGGAGGCATTGCCATTGCTACTTCCTGAAGATGTTCGCGAATGACTTTCTTAATGATCTGACCTGGAGTCTGTGATTTATAAATGTCTACCAATTCGTTGCTCCCTATAAATCTTGATGATGGTTTTCTGAAATCTTTTGAATGCGCTTCAGCGTCTTCTTCAAGACCAGCCTTATCTAGTTTCTTATAATAATTTGGATCTTCACCTAAATGAGCTAGAGCAATTCTTCTAGCTTCTTCAGCATGCGTTGTATGTTCTTTTTCTACTTGAATGCCTCTTTTAAGACACTTGTTAATCGACTCGACCGAAACTCCATGTTTATCTGCAATCTGTTCGGGAGTCATAACCTTTTTATTCAATTCTTCTTCTTTGACAGGAACACAATTAGGGACTTTCTTTCCGCCCTTCGTTTTCATACCAACTTGTTTATATCCAGTCCAGCAAGGATCAGCATCTTCATTCTGAGATGCTTTAAGTGCTGCATCAGTTGGTGCGCCTTTTGATCCTGGTTTACGCATACGCTCTCCAGAACCTGCCTTAATTCTGGCACGTTTGGCGTGAATATTGTCCCAAAGACCACGTTTTTTATCTAATAGGTCTTCGTCTAATTGTGCTGCGAATCCACCAGCAATGAATGAGTTCACCCTGTCAAAAGCAAATTGTTCTGGTGTTCCGCCGAATTTATCATTCCAGATTGTATAACCTCTACGGTATACTTCTTCAAGTATACTGACTGGAATGTCTGAATTTGAGGATTTCTTATAAAGAGATAGCTTGGCTTTGTCAGTTAAAATGGTCTCGACAGACTCGCCGACTAGCTGAGATGTGTATTCGTTATATTTTTTCATACGGAGTTTCCCTTGGGCTTTCCTTATAAAATGCGAGTCTGCCGATGACCTTATCGCATTGACAGTTTATTTATATATTAGGTGATTTCTTCAAACATAATGGTTCCTGCGACATTACTAGTGGATGTTCTACAAGTCGCAGCAAGAGTAAAAGTCGTTGTAGTGTTCGCGAAGGTGTTTCTTTCTAATTGATATTTAAATATTTCTACATCAGAAAGGCCAAGAGAACCGCCACCTTGCACTGTAGAGGTCAAATATCCAGTATTTAATTCTTCTCCGCCTGATATAGTAGCAGTGGTATTAGAATTATATTGAACTGCTGAATCAGTATCCACGTTTGCCCAGACAGCTCCACCTATTGTTGCTCCCTTAATTATCTTATATTGATATTCTGCAGCTGTTAAGGGTAAAAGATCGATCTGTTTAGGAATAACTACAGCATCTGGTGTATCAGGGTTTAATCTTATTGAAACAACGGGATAATATGTTCCTCGAGTAGTTAATTCAATGCCACTAACAACATTTGATGAAACTATTTTAGGTCTTCCAGTTAAAGTGTAACCGCCTTCAGAAATAACAGTAGAACAAATTTGTTTATATGTACTGTTTGAAGCTGTTGTTCCAGTGTTTTCTAATTCCATACGAAGAGGCAAACATGCAGTTTGCATATATGCGCCCTTGGGAGAAGTAGTCAAATTAGAATGATGGAAAGAATGACAATGAATTAGTTGTCCATCGATAACAAATCCCATACGAACAGATCCAACACCAAGCCATTCGATGTCCATAAACAGAATCTGTGGGTTATCTAGATCTAAAGTCAACAATGATGGGCCAGTACCATCTAGTTTGTCAATATTCCAATCAGCTTGGTCAACACGAATATCTTGAACAACACCACTTACTTTTGTTCTTTTAACAAAACTTACTCCACTGGTTGTTGCAGCAGAACGCTCTAAAAAGAAACCATTATCTGTTCCGAAATATCCGATACGTTGACGAAGGTTTGTCTTGGCAGGATTCATAACAAAGGTTGTCATAATTTGTAATGATTTACCTGGTTGATAAGAAAAAACTTTTTTAGTTTCACGATAAACATAAGCACCAGAAGTTGTTGTTACCTTGCAATCAATTGATGAAGTATTAGAATTAAACAGGTAAGTTCCACCAGCATTATTAGCAGCATTTACTTTACCGTTATCTCTATATCTATGATAAGAGTCAAAAAGAGTAAAAGGTGTAGAGGTTCTAGCACGACCAAACCCATCAACTGACATACCTGAAGGATTAGCTGGACCAACTAGATTACCATATTGGTCAGCTAGCATGACCACTTCATAAATTGTTTTACCATCTGCTAGATATTGATGTGTATCCTTACGAAACTGTGCCATTATTAACCTCTGGTTACGTTATTCTTTTTTCCGGAATTTCTTACTTTATCTCTAAGAAGTGGATTATGATTATCGTCGTCATCAAAATATTCTAATGAACCACTTCTAGACATAGGATTAAATTCTTTAAACCCTAATAATCCACTTTGCGTTTGACGCATCATTTTTAATAATGCACCATTTTGTTTATCTTTTGCTAATTCATTGGTCGTTATATATTGTTGTAAAGGATCTAGATCAACAGCTGGATTGCCAGAAACATCACCAAATCCTCTGACCATTTCACCACCAGCAACAGTTTCTTCTTTGAGTTTCTTTGCTCTAGGTTTCTTAGGAACTATACCGCTACGTATATCGTTCATAAGGTTCATGGCCTGATCGTCTGACATACGACTTGGAGCACCAGCTCTAAATCCTTCAAAGTTATTAGTCATTGCATGTTGTCTTTGACCAGTTCCTGATACACCTTCTACTCCTTCAGCGTCCGGATCACGGCCACCAGCAGAATGAACAGTGATATTATCAAAATTGTAATATCCATAACCGCCCTCTTGACCATTATACGTGTTTATTAATTTATTAAATTGGTCGACTCTATCTTGCCCAACAACAAGATGTAAATTTCTAACGCCTTTTTTGTGAAGTTCCGCTAATTTATATAATATACTAGGAGCTTCGGGTGAAGAAGTTGATACATTAGCTCCAGGAAAAGCAATCTTAGCATGTCTTAGTTTTTGTTCAGGCGTTAGAGGATTCTTATCACCATCATGAGAATGAGAAAGAACAATAGAATGACCGGCATCTAATCCTTTCGCAAGATCAGTGACATGATTAACAACTCTTTCATGACCAATAGTTGGAGGGTTGGCCCTCATGAATGTCATAACATGGGTTGTGTTATCAGCTTCTGTTAAAAAATAGTTATTGAACTTCAGCATTTGCCACCTGTTGTTTCTGGAATGCGCCCTTTAAGAAGTTTAATCTGTTAAATTCTCTGCGATTGTTGAATTTTGAAGCATTACCTTGTTTATCAACTACAACTGTTCCTTCTGGTCCAGTTGGTTCACCCGCAACGCTGTGTTCATACTGACTATTTTTAGCCAATACGTTTGTTAGAATATTTTTAGCATCTTGCAAATGACCATGAAGTTTTAATGCTTTATCAAAATGTTCTCTGTTTTTACTAATATGACTCATAAGATCAGCATGTGCTTGTATTTTTTTCTGTTTTGTTGCTTCGGTCTTAACTTTATCAACATCTTTTTGATGACGTGCAGTTAAATGATCCATATAACCTTGCACAGATGGAGTTCCACCTGTTCTAATCATATTATTGACATGAGCTTCCATCTGTTCCCCATGCCCAGCAAGAGCTTCCATAGCTTCTGGTTTCATAGCAGAATAAACTCTCTTAGCTTTTTCCATATGATTTAAAAATGCTTGTTGTTCAATTGGAGAATAGTTTGATGGATTAACTTCGATTGTTGGGTCAATGTTATTAACATCTGGATGTTCTTTAAATTTAGCACGATCTTTTGGTTGTAATGGCCCAGCATTCATAGATTCTAGGCCACCACGTCCACCATTAGCTGTATGCTTATATTGAGTATGAACAACAATACCAAGTTTCTTATTTAAGTTTCTACCTTCAACAGAATCAGCAGGAGCAGAATATGTTAATGTATTTGGAGTAACAGAAGTTTTACCATTTTGTGTTTGAGCATCACCTTCAGTATGCATAAGATCGCCCTGATATACTCCACCAGTTCTAGGCATAATACCAGGAAGATATTTTAATGCATGTTTTAGTTTCTCAACTAATCCAGGAGCATGGCCATGGTTCTTTTCAATGTCTTCTTCAGTATAATTAATTTTTGGATTTTTATTAAACGCTGACTTTGAAGCTACGAAAAACTGACCAGTCTGTGGATGTGTTCCAAATACAATAGAAGGAGCACCATCATACTTTGTTGATGCATGTAACTTAGAATTTTTACCAAGTAACATATCATGCATACCACGAAGATGCTCATCAGCAAGTTGCACGCCTTCATGACCACCATGAATAACATGATCTTCAACGTGAGTTAGATGCTTTAATGCTTTACCTTTAACTTCTTCTTGCTCTGTAAGGAATGTTTTAAAGTCTATTCTCATGTGTCTATATGTCCCATATACATTGAATCTTTATGCGCTTGGTGCATGTGTTCCGGATAACCATTCGGCGCAACTCTTGTACTTACTGCTTTACCTTTTTTAATTGGTGCTGGTGAGGAAGGGGTTTGTTGTCTTGAGGGATGTTGGTGATCGATAGAATCAAATTTGTCAATCGTTCCTCCAGACATACCAATAATTTGAGGAGAACTTTTTGCTGTGTCAAGAGAAAGACGACCTAAAACTTCACCATCTCTAGTAGAAATAGTAGATGTACTAGTTCCTCCAGCTTTAACACTATCATATGCTTGGTTCTCAGAATCTTTACCTAAACGATCATCCAAAGTTCTTGCATGATCTGCAACAGAAACTTTTGGTAACTCTGTTCCTTTTGCTGAAGATCTTTTTGTTTTTACAACTAAAACTTTTCCTTGTCCAGGAGGATTTATATTAAAAATACTTTTAAATAAATTGTGTTGACCTGATTTACCTTCGTTATAAATTCTTTTTGTTGCATTATGAAAAGCATCCATAAATCTAGCGCCAGCATTTGTTTTACTAGATTTAATAACATTATCGTAAACATTAGCTAAATTTTTTATATGTTTATCATGATCTTTTTCAGAAATACCATTTTTTAAAAAATGATTTCTTAATTCGTTTCTAAATTTATCATGTCTTTTAGCGTCTTTTCCGCTTTGTAAATTTGAAGCATATCTACCTAATTTTGATAATGCAGTTTTGGAAAATTCCCCTGTGTTTTTATCTTGTGCGAATCCTGCAGCATTTAATGTTCTAGCTACTTTTTCATCTTTTAACCCAGAAGAACCATATCCTTTCATTAAATTTTCATATCCAGAATCTAAATTTTTATCTCGTTCTCCAAAATTTTCAACATGTGCTTTTTGAACATGATCTATTAATTTTTTAGCATTAGTTTGAGTTAATTTTGTTGGTTTGTCTTTTTCTTCTGCTGAATACTTCAACGAAATATGATGCCAACCTTTTTTAGTATTTACTAACATGTCTGCTGGAGAACTATATCCTGAAGCAGCTTCTGCAGTTTTTCCTGAAGCGTCTGGACCAGCCCAAACGGGTTTACCAGTTATGCCTCCAGAAATATTATGGATATGATTAATTGTTGCTAAAGCTGAATGATGAGAATCCCAAAGAGTTCGATCTGCTTCTTTGTGTCCTATTTCTTTAGCAATATTTTGTATTGCGTCTTTAAAAGGATGATTTTTTTCTATGTTTTTTGGATCTAAATGTTGTTCTCTAGATAACTCTTGAATTGCTTTTTTATGATCTTTATGTTTGTTTAATAATTCATGATATCTATTAAAAGCGTGAACAAAGGCTAATTCGCTTAATCTTCCTCTGAAAGAAGTCATAGAACCAGAATCTTCTTTTTCTTCAGTGATTAATTCAAGATATTGAGAAAATGCTAACATATAAACCTCGTTTTAATATATATTTCTCATATTTATAAAAACAAAAAAGGGGAGTAGGTTTCCCTACTCCCCGAACTCTGTCTAACAAAAATATGGTCTGGCGGAACCCCACCGTTTTCTCCAGACTATTCCGTTGCCCCTTCTATGATGGCTCGAGCCGCTTCCACTATTGTGGACTACATATTTTTGCTGTTATTATTTAGTGAAAAATTAAGGCCATTTACAAGAAATTTAGGCGAAATTTCAAAAATTAATTTGTTTTTATATTTGGTTTATTTGCCACAAACGCAGGAGTGTGACCATCAAAACCACCACCAAGATTCAAATGTTTCATCATTTTTCTTGCCTGTTCCTTTGTGTCAGCGACATAGACGTAATGACCCGTCTGCTTTTCCTCAACAACATAACTTCCACCGACTTCAATAGTGCTGTAATTAACTGCCATGACCCATCTCCTGAATACATTTACGAATTTCGTTAGTGATTAGTTCTTTACAATAGGAACACTCTGGCGTCCATGCAAGCATATTAAGAACCTGTTCTTCAGTTGGTTCTGTTCCATAATTTAGAACCGCCTTGATGTCAACAGTATCAATATAGTTACAGGAACATACAATCATCTTATTCTCCCTGTGACATTGCTACTGCTCTATGATAATATCGCTCATAGATACCCAATCGGTCTTCCTCGGAATAACAATCAGGAATAGGAAATCCTTTTACTTTTATCCAAATATCATCTGCCATTTTTAATTTAAATTTCCTATCATTTTCTTCAATAATATTTTGAAACACATCAGCTGCTGCTTGTTCAATTATATTATTATCCACCCATGAAGGTATACCGATTAGTTCTTTTATTTCGTCGGTTGTCATTGTATTACTTGAAGCCCTCGAACTTGGACCTGTCGAATTTACTCCTTGGTTTGTGTCGTTCATTTTCCTCCTCCATGAACTTGCCCTTATCCATCACTGGGCGATCATCTACTAATCCTTCCTGCGCTGATTGATCTACGTCATAAAGACGCATCTTACTACGATCAATCCCAACAATAAACCTACGATTAGATCCAGGATCAGAATAACGATTCTTCAACTGTTTAACCATTATTTGATTTAATGATTCCAGTTCCTCTGAAGAAATAAGAGCGAACATAAAATCAGCAGTTGCTGGCAGACCAAAAGATTCTGATGTGTCCTCCAATCCAACGTCGCTGTTAGAATATCCTGAGCGAGTGGTTTGCGTTGCTGAGACGATTGGAACATTGTGTTCAACGGCCAATCCTCTAAGTTCTTCTGCGATAGCTTTAACCAAGGTGTAAGAATTGACATTGGATCCATGTTTAATCCTCGATGATAGACAAATATTTAGATAGTCAATGTAAATAATGTCAGGTATAAAGTTCTTCTTGATCTTCAATTCATTAAGAAGATGACGGAAGTTTGCTGAACCAGCACAAGCAGTAGGATATTCCTTGATGATAAGTTTACCAGTAATCTTTGACTTTAACTTATCAATCTTAACATCATAAGATTGCTTGGGTATCATCTCTAGTTCATCAACAGCAATATCTAGTAGGTTGGCATCAATTCTTTCGGCAATACGTTCTTCTGCCATTTCGAGGGTGATGTATAAGACGTTATTGCCTCTTGAGAGATTGGCGGCTGCACAGTGACACATGAATAGACTTTTGCCAACTCCGGTTCCGGCGAGGGCAATGTTGAGGGTTTTGTTGGGAAGACCACCGTTTGTGATGACATTAAAGTAGTCGAGATCAAATGGCACTCTCTTTTCTTTTCGATGGTAGAACTCATAGCGTTCATCGGCATCATCAATAAAGTCATGGCCAATGTGAGTGTCAAAAGAAACTGCCAGGGCATCTGTAAGAATTTGTGGAATAGAACCTTTAGAGATAGAACCATTTTTCTCATCCATAATTTGGATTGACTTCATGATCGCAAGATATAGTGCTTTGTCTTGACACCACTTCTCAGTTTGATCCAAGAGCCAATCTAGTTTTGTGTTAGAATCAGATTCTAAACTAACAATAATTTCCTTACTGTTTTTAAATGTCTGATCGTTTAAACCCTCTTTATTAGACAGGTCTATTGCTAACGCTTCTATTGAAGGGAAAGAATTATACTTTTTTACATAGTCATCAATTAATTCATAAACAACACGTTCCGAGTAATCTTGAAAATAATCGCTCTTAATGAAAGGTATAACCTTTCTGTTATATTCTTCATTAAATAACAAATTAGAAAGAATAGTTCTTTCAATGCTCATTTATTCCCCTTTTATTGAAAGTTCATCAATGACAATTCAGCTAACAACTCGTTGTTTCTAATTTTTAGCATTTCTTTATTTGCAGTATGATTCGTTTCTTCGCTCAACATAGCAATATCTGTCTGAATCTTACATTTCAATTCATGTTCGTTACCATTATCATCAACAAGATAATATCTTTCTAGAATGTGCATACCGTATTCTCCTTAGTCCCACAGGTTCTGATAATACTTTCCGAATAGTCGGAAACCGTTTTGAATGCGTTCATTATAACGCTTCATGCCCTCATAGTCAACCCAATAATCAGGATCAACTTGATCCATTCTTACCCAATCAGTTTCATCATTGTTTATAGCAACAAAGTTATCGGAGTGCGATGGCTCTATATGTTCTTCATAGGCTCCATCATTTATTCTCACAGTTGTATATTTGTATTTCGGTTCTCCGTGATAGAACTGATCTTCCCAAGATTCATCAAGTTCCTGCTCAAAGGCCCAAATCATTTCATTGAGAACCCAGTCCCACTTATAATGAACCCAGTTGTCTCCCATGTTCCAACCATTTTCATCGACCTTGGGATGGCTATAACGCATATGTGAAGGGAGATCCTCATCATCAACATAACCAGAACCATGCTTGGTATCTCTTAGTTGTTTTAGCATAGGCAGTATAATATAAGCAAGAGTATTGTCCATAGACCAAGTATCATATGGATCAATACGAACCTTGATCTTACGTTCGCCAGTATGCTTATGAATCCAGTCACAGACATTAGCAACCCAAGTTTTGGCTAGCCAAGATCCCAGTTTATCTTGCTGGTCTTCGTTCAGAAACGGAACCATTTCGGCAATCTGCCAGGGTCCAATCCAGTTCTTATATGGTCCGATTTTTACTCGCATTATTCTTCCTCATCATTATAAACCAGTGATCCTTCAGTGTCAAGTGAATACTTACGCTTGATATATGCAGCAAAATCAGTCTCTTTGAACATAGTCATCCAAAAGTCTGAATTATCCACGACATCCCCCGCTCTAAAGTTTCGTCCATCCACTTCACCAGTCGTGCGATCCACTTTGGCATACCATCCCACTTTTGGCTTTGCGATATAACCTCCCTCAATGGCCACGTCAAAAAGACCGCTCCAACGATTAATACCGCCCTCATAACTAACAGTAATTGGGATTTTAGATTTTTCACGGACGTAACGAGATTTTTCCACATTGATAACAAAGTGATAACCTGAAATCTCATTGCCTTCTTTCTCCTGTTGTCTACCTAAAATCCAAATATTGTCTGCGCCATAATATGCGCCAGTACCACCACCAACGATATCTTTAGGAAACATACCAATTTCTTTGTAAGTATGATTGACTGCCACAAGGGGAATGTCTTTCAATGTAAGGTGAGGGGTGATCATTCGGAATAGTGATTTAAGTTGCTTGGCACGTGACATGTCAGCAACTGACTTTTCGTTCATAGCATCTTCGACTTCTTTCTTCGAAGCCAGATTACCAATAGAGTCAATAATAATAAGAACCTGATCTTCTCTGGCAATCTCTTTTAATTGCTTCATAAGATCAAACTTCAGTTCTTCAACATCAGTAATTGGTGTATGAACAACCGAGTCAAGAGGAATGTTAAACTTATTAAAGTATGACTGTGGTGTTCCAAACTCTGAATCGTAAAATAGAATAACGCCATCAGGATACTTCTTTAGGAATGATGATGCTAGAAGCAAAGCAAATCCAGTCTTGAAGTGCTTTGATGGACCAGCAAGCATTGTCAGACCAGGAGTAATACCTCCATCAACAGAGCCAGACAATGCAACATTAATCATTGGCACTGGCGTAGGAATCATATCCTTCTTAGTATAAACCTTACTATCTGTTAATGTTGATGTAAGATCAATTGTAGAATTTTTAATCAACCGTTCTTTTAATGACATAATTAACCCTCTATAAGTTTATCCATTTTCTTAATAAACGCATCAATCTGTTTTATACGAGCTTTACCTTCCCACTTTATTATATCCTTATCTGGGTTCTTTTTCAAGTTATTAAGCAAAGGCATAATCATATCTCTAATTGTAGCTGCTTTATCATTTACTTGTGTAGAAACTTCTACTTTTAATTCGTCTTCGGAAGTAAATCCGAAATCCCATTCTTCTTCACTCATGAGAAAAATTCCTCCAACGTTGATTTTGGTTCTGTGTTCCATCCTATCACAGATGTAATAGAATTTAACGGTTCGACAAATGCTTTTTGAAATTGCGTTTCGCGATCAATATACTTATCAAGAAACATAAGTTCTTCTGGTAATTCATCAGGCGCAGCAATGACAGTGTCATGCATAGGATTAGGTGTTTTCAGATAAGCAAACTTAATCTTATCGCCATCTGAGATCTCTGCTACATTATGAATGGTATTATTAGAAATAAACCTATTGAATAGCAATGCGCCCTTTACATGAATTGGTGTTCCAGAAGCATAGATATCTTTCTTTCTATAATACTTTTCCATACCTTTGACGCCACGAGGAAAGGCTACCTGTTCAAATGGTAGAGTCATAAACTCATTATGAAAGTCAGAAATAAATTTATGCAATTCTAATTCTGTGCCATTCATAATTATACCAAGAGCCTTAACAATATTGTCTCGACAAACTACTGGAGTTGATGAACGAACAGCTTCAATGCCTTGCATTTTAATTTTAGGTTCATTATACTGAACGCCTTCAACGTTCCAAGCATTGAGGATATACATCTTCTTTGCCTTCCAGATGCCTTTGTTAGCGATAGTTTCACGCTTCATTTGCATTTTCTGCTGATATGCATTCATATATGTTGCTAGTTCTTGATAACATCTGTCAATATATGGTTGTATCTTTTGTTCGCAAAACTGATCTATTGTATTAACAATTTTTAATTCATCATGCTCTTCGCCAAGAAAAGCATTAGAAACCAGTTCTTTCATTTCAACATAGATTGAATCAGTATCAGAGGCGATAACATAATCTTTATTCTCTGTCTTCATTGCCTTGTTCATAAACTCATTCATCTTCTTCTCAATCCAACGGATTGAAAGCTGACCAGAGGTTGTGATTGCTTCGGCATGATCAAAGTTAAACCAGCGGAAATATTGATTCGCCAATGCGCCATAAGCAGAGTTTAGCTGGATCTTTTTGGCCATCTGCATATTATGATAACGAGAAATTAGCTTTTCATCTTCCTCATTCTTATTATTCTCATAACGCTTCTTGGCCTCAAGCATCAACTTCTTATATTTTGTGCGGTCATTATACATCTTTTCCATAAGCGCAGGGAGGAAACCCTGTTTATGTTTAAAGTATAAACAACCATTAGCAGTAATAGCACGTTCTGGATACTGGCTATTATCAAAATTAGATTCCAACAAAGAGTCAATTGATGGAAACTGATGACCAGGAATTCTCATATGAAACGTCTCAGGACTAATGTTATACTGCATGATAAGATGTGGATACAGACTGTTCAAGTCAAATGATACAACCCACCTACTCAAACCAATCTTAGGTTCCTTAACGAAACCACCAACCAGAGAGTCGGTCATTCTCTGCTTTGTCATGAAAGGAATAACAATATTCTGCTCAAGAAGATAATTATGGATAATAATATCCCATGGACGCACAGTTGTCATAACATCATTATAATTAACTTTGGCGTCATATGCCATAGCCATAACCTGTTCTAGAAACTTCATCTTATCATCAAGACGATCAACTAGAACGCAGTCATGAATATTATACTCAATAAACTTTTGATGATTGTTTTTATACAATTCTAATAGATTACCGTATTCAGAATAGTCGATCTTCTTCTCGCCCAGTTCAATCTGAGCAATGTAATCTAATTTATATGATGGTTGGTTACCAAATGTAAACTTACGATACAGCTGGTAATAATCAAGAACAGTAATTCCTGCTGGTGTATAACTCTGATTTTCTTTACCACGAAACTCTACGATCTTCTCGTCCAGAATACGCCATGGAGATAGTTTCTTAGCTTCAGCTTCATTAAATAAAACTTTGATCCTATTAACAATATACGGAATATCAAAGAACTCAATGTTCCATCCTGTTACAATGTCAATGTCTAGTTTGTTCCACCCGTCGAGAAACTGTTGGACAAGTTCATATTCGTCTTTACACTTAATGTAGTAAGTATTAGGGTCGGTGCTGGTAAATTCGCCACAACCAAAAACAAAGTTACGATTACGGCTGCGAATAGTAATCGCCGTAAGTGGCTTATCAGCTCTTTGAATGTCTGGGAAACCTTCATCAGCAGCGCACTCAATATCTATTGTTGCGATTCTAATTTGTTTAGGATCATAGTCAATATCTCCCTTAAACGCATCAAAGATATAAAGGTATGGCCATGTTGTTAGACCATAGATGTCCATGTTTGAAACATCTTTATATCTTTCAATAAAATCTTTTGCTTCGTAAATAGAATCAAACTCTAGTTTCTCAACTGGTTTGTTGTCTAGAGTTTTATACTTACCATTTGATTTGGGAATAAAAAGATAGGGATGATAAGGGATCTTATCAGTGTATCTAATCCCTTTATCATACCCTCTAACGTAAATATAATTTCCACGCTGAAATACGTTTGTGTAAAATGATGCCATTAGTCCTCCAAAAAGTGCCATCCGGACATAATTGTCCCACAGATGCAATCATACTATTATGAATGGGATTGACTAAAAAGTCAATCCCTAACTGGAATTTTACCATCCAGTAGATCAAGAATTTCTTGACCAGAAAGCGTTTCATATGTTAGAAGCCCATTAGCAAGAGTATCCAACTGCTTTCTTTTCTTAGTTAGAATATTCTTTGCAGTAGCATATGCGTTATCAAGAATCTTCTTAACTTCAAGATCAATAAGTCTCTGAGTTTCTTCAGCAACCTTTGGTCCATGAAACACGTCAGCATTAGGATCAGTATATGCAACGTTACCTAGTGGCGAGAAACCATACTGAGTAACCATAGCACGAGCAATTCTACTTGCCTGTTGAATATCAGCAGCTGCACCAGATGTAACATTATCTGAACCAAACACTAGTTCTTCGGCAGCACGTCCACCCATTGCCATAGCCAGATAAGCAATCATTTCCTTATAAGACTGAGAAATCTGATCACGCTCTGGTAGAGACTGAACCATACCCAGTGCACGTCCACGAGGAATAATAGTTGCCTTGTGAATCGGAACAGAACCTTCCATATTCAGAGAGACAAGAGCATGTCCGCCTTCATGATAAGCAGTCATCTTCTTTTCTTCTTCTGACATTAGAAGAGATCTACGTTCTGCACCCATGAGAATCTTATCACGAGCATCATCAAACTCTTTTGCTGTGACAATTCTCATAGAACGACGAGCAGCAAGCAATGCAGCTTCGTTGACAAGATTTGCTAGGTCAGCACCAGAGAAACCAGGTGTTCCCTTAGCAACTGTTCTAAGATCAACATCTGCTCCTAGTGGAACTGCTCTACTATGAACCTTTAGGATTTTCTCACGCCCAATAATGTCTGGATTGCTAACAGTAACCTGTCGATCAAAACGGCCAGGACGAAGCAAGGCAGGATCAAGCACATCCACACGATTTGTCGCAGCGATAATGATGATACCTTCGTTGTCATTAAATCCATCCATTTCTACAAGTAGAGCATTGAGAGTTTGTTCACGTTCATCGTTACCGCCGCTGATTCCAGCATTACGATTACGACCAACAGCATCGATTTCGTCAATGAAGATAATGCAAGGAGCATTCTTTTTTGCCTGTTCAAACATATCACGCACACGAGATGCGCCTACGCCAACAAACATTTCAACGAAATCTGAACCTGATAGATGAAAGAAAGGAACTCCTGCTTCACCAGCAACTGCCTTAGCAAGTAGAGTCTTACCAGTTCCTGGAGGTCCAACAAGCAGAACACCCTTGGGGATCTTACCACCAACTGCTTGGAACTTATGTGGCGCTGATAGAAATTCTACAACTTCCTGTAGATCTTCCTTTGCCTCATCAACACCAGCAACGTCATCAAACTTGACATTAATTTCTTCTTCAGACAACATCTTGGCTTTTGACTTGCCCATAGTCATTGGTCCACGACCAATACCGCCACTGGTTCTACGAGACAACCAAACCCAAAGACCAAAGAAAACTATGACAGGCAATAGATTGATAAAGATACTAGTAAAGATACCTGTTTCTTCTGGTGGCTTAGCAGATACCTGAACCTTTTTACCTTTTAATTGTTCCATGAAACTGCCGATAGAAGGAACATAAGTTTGAAATGTTCTATTATCAGCAAAATGCCCAGAAACCTCATTCCCGGAAATTGTAATATCATGAACACGGTTTTCGTCAATCTGGGTAATCAATTCACTAAAATTAACTTCTCTCGAAACAGTTCTGTGATTTGTATTATCCCAGAGAGAATACAGGAAAATTCCTGTGATTAAAAACAACGCCCAAGGAGTAATCTTTCTCCAATCCATAATACTTTCCTTCTAATATTACCGCATCTACATTATAAATTATTGTTTAACAAAAGTCAAAGTATTTATCAACCTACACGAGCAGCCTGAAAATGCATCCCATCTGGTCTACGTTCCCATTCGCCACCCCATGTCCATCCTTCTTCTCTAAACGCCTTAACAATAAGAGAGTCCTTAGTAAAAGAATGCTTGTTATATCCTGGCTTTTTACCTAAACCATTATATGGAGCAGCGATGTCAATTGCTACACCATAAGCATGTGTAGAAAGAGAAGCACCACCACGCATATTACGAATATTCCATGCACCAGAGAAGATATGCAACTGTTGTGCTTTAATCCTATCATAGTCTCTTCCATTCTCATCCCACACATATGTAAGGACACGAATTAGAGAATCAGCACAACTCTTATTCATCCATGTTTTCGTAATCTTGATATCATCCATCCACATTGTATATGGAAGATTTACCTGAACCATATTCTTTCTAAAAGTGCCACCATAATCAGGAACACCAAACTTTTTACGTAGTTCTGACTGAAGAGGCCAGACATTCTTCTTAAGTTTTGAAACGGTAGGAACTTTAGAATCAGCTACTGTGTTAGTTACTGTGATAAACTTAGTTTCATCAGCTTCTTTAGTAGCAACCTGTGTGGTATATAATTTACCATCATATACGAATGTTTCTTTACCTGCTTTTCTCGCAGCAGCAAATGCTTCTTTAAATGTAGCCATAATAATTTCCTTTAGTTAAAACCATATAATATTCTTATCAGCATCAATAATGCCATTACCTATTTTAGTCTTTGCAGGCATTGGTGTGCCAACATCTTTTCCAAAACCACGCCATTGAAGTTGAACTATTCCTATTCCTCTAGCAAAGAAAGAACGGGCACCAGCAGTCATCTTTCCGAATGTCTGGTCATATGTTATTTCCAGAACATCTTTATATCCATTAAACGATTCATGATGAGCAACAAAATCAACTACTTGTCTACCCTTTTCGGGAAAGATAAATGGTGTTGATTTGAATATTGAGATTTCTAGTTCTTCATCGATACGATCACCAATGTTTTGAACCTTACCCCAAGGAATTTCTTTCCCCTCAACAAACCCAGTAGTTCTATACTTTGTCCAGAACTGATACTTTTTGGCGGGGTAAATGTCTACCATCTCCATAACACCATCAGAATGATTATAGTCCATCACCCATGTAGCAGTCCATTGTCCACCATGGTAGTCTTCTTCATAAACATATGGATCGTTTGGTTTAGTATAGAAAACATTTGTAATAGTTTTCTGATCGGCGGGATTATAATATTCGTGTTGAACTAGTTGATTAGGTTTTGGCTGTGGCCAATATTGTTTGATGTCAAAAGACATAATAACCTCCTAATGAAAAAGAGAGGGTGGTCCCCTCTCTTTATTTAGAAGATTACTTGATATCCACTTTTCGTGGTTTCTTCTCTTCCGGAATAACATTTTCAAGAAAGATCTTGAGCATCCCATTAATAAGTTCAGCATTCTTTACCTCCACTGTATCAGCAAGGGTAAATCTGCGAGTGAACACTCGGTCGGCAATACCTTTCCAAACATATTCTATAGGATTATTCACGGGATCAATTTCACCAACAGTAGATCCACCCTTAACAATCAATGTGTTGTTTGCGAGTTCAATATCAATATTGTGCTTACCAAAACCAGCCACGGCCATTTCAATGGTGTAGTTGTTTTCGTCATTCTTGATAATGTTATATGGAGGGTATCCGGGAACTGCCTTTGCGTAGGCATCATGCGCTGATGTTAGTGTCTTTAACATCTTGTCTGCGCCAACAAAAAACTTATCGAAATTAGTTGTATTGAAAGAAAATACGTCGTTTGTCATTTGTTTCTCCTATAATTAGCGAGATTTAAATAGTGCTTCTTTCGACAGCACAGTTATTATATAGTTGTGTTGAGGGGAAAGTCAATACCTCCCCCTCAAATATTTTTTACTCTGTTAGAAGTCTTACGCCTTCACGCCCAACAAGAGCATGAACACGACCAAGGATCTGGAGAACAACGCCGAAGACACCAAGTGCCATCCAGCCAAAGAACACGAAGCCCCAATGTAGAGGTGCTACGAATAGTTCTTCCATAAACCAGAAAGTATGACCCCATTCGTTGAGACCAACGTTTGGAATAATCATAAACGGACCGATAGCAACAATCAAGAATGCAAGACTGTATCCATGTGAGAAATATGGAATACGAGTGCGAGCATAAAAGAAAGCACCAACGGCAATGATTGAGTAAATAGGATATGACATGTAGAACTCAATGATATGACTTGGAGTAAAGTCAGTATCACGGATAACAGTCATATGCCATGTACCATCCTGTTCAGTAAAAAAGGATGCGCCCCAGTAAATGGCGACGGCATACACAACAAGCCACTGAACAAGAGTAACTAAACGGCGCATCTCCTCACGAGGAGCCACGCTGTCAATTGCTCGATCTCTTGTCTTCCAAAGATATCCAGCAAGTGCTAGTCCTGAAACTAACTCAAGAGGAATCTCTGTCCAAAGAATAGACATCCAATATGTCTGGAACTCTGGCGCAAATGAATCAAGTCCAGCCCTCCAGCCGTATACCTGTTCATAAATGCGAACAATTAGATAGAATACGTTTAGGAGACCTAGTCCTATCCACATTCCACGAAGATCGACGACTTCCGCCTTTTCTGCAACTGTAGTTGTAGTTACTGTACTCATGTAATATTCTCCATTTGAGAAAATAATCAAGTGGTCAGTTTCGCCTTGGTGACGGAAACCGCCACTCTTGGTAGTATTTATACTATATCCTTATTTGAAAGTCAAATACTATTTTCTCATCCAACGATAATCATCTACACCTTCTGTCCAATACTGTTTACCGTCTTTTGGCCAGCCCCAAGGTTCTTCTTTGTAATTCGGTGGTTCGATATCATCATACTCTTCATGTCGAATCTTATCTTTATAGTAGTGGCGATAGCGACGATGATCTATTTTCTTCCATGGTTTGTCGCTAGATGCAGTAGTAATTCCACCACCTGGATGTTTCTTATATGATCTTGACATATTACACCCTCCTTGTTAATGGAGACGCTTACCAAATGTCTCCTTACATACCACCAGTATATTCATACTATATTGGTCCAATATGAATACTGGTGTCAAATTGGCCGCACGATACTCATCTGCGGCCAATAAAACTGTTCTCATTCCACTTTCTTCATCTTCCGGAATATATTGCACTGCTTCTAAGATAATAGATTCTGGAATTTCTACTAAATTCTGTAAATTAGTTATTGTTCTTCTCATTATCGTCTTTCTTGAAATATGAAATATAATTTTTCATAGTGTCTAGCATTACAGTATATCCATACAAAGAAGCAAACATTGCGAATCTATATGTTTCCAGCATAGGATTTTTAGATAACAAATCGCTTTCTCTTTGTGGTTTCTTTTTATTTTTCTGATTGAGAAGTTCTTTGTCTTCAATCATATTTTCAAAAAATTCAATACGAACTTTATTCTGATGTTCCAACGCATCAAGATTAGGGTCTTTTTTAAATAATTGTTTTATTCTTTTTATCAATTTCTGCCCATTTCTTGCTGAGTGTAGTTGATCCAATAATATACTATCTAAAGTTTCTTCTTCCATATCATGCTAGGTTTTCTATAAATTGGTCTGTTGCTGCATCCCACGAAAATTTCTTTGCTCTTATTACAGCATTATCACGATTTAATAGACTGGCACTTTTAATAGCATGTTCAAGAGACTTACCTGTAAGCACTCCGGATTTATCGTCAATAATGTATCTATTAATTTCATTATCAAATCCAGCAACTGGTAGTCCACATGCCATTGCTTCTAGAACAACTAAACCAAAAGTATCAGTCAGAGAAGGCCAAGCGAATACATCTTGAACTTGAAGCAGTTTAGAAATCTCTTCTCTTGTCTTACGACCGAGAAAATAAGCGTCTGAGTATCTTGATCTATACTCTTCAAGTTGGGGTCCATCACCGACAACCAATTTAATAATATTATCGTTACTAATATTTAAAAATGCTTCTAGATTTTTCTCTGCACTAACTCTACCAACATAAATGGCACGAATACCATCTCCCTTTGATTTCCAGTTGGGATCTGGTTTGAATAGTTCTGTATCAACACCACGACTCCAGATCTTTAATCGTTTAATACCAAGTTGAGAACAGTAATCAACCATTTGGGGGGTTGTAACCATAACACAATTGCTGTTTCTATGGAACCAACGAAAATATTTACTGCTAACTCTTGGTGATATACCAGTATGAATCTTAACATACTCCGGATATTTTGTGTGAAAGGATGTAGTGTAATTTTTTCCGTGTTTCTTACAACTATATCTTGCAGCAAGACCGATAGCTCCTTCTGTTGCTATATGAATTTTGTCTGCATTACGAACATGTTCATCAGCAATTCCCATAGGCAGCAATGGCATAAAAATACCAGTGGACGGTTGTAAAGGAATTGTAAATCTATACATATCTGGATGGACAATTTCTACCTCCCATCCACGTTTTTCTAGAGTTTGTTTAGTCATATCAAGAGTAGTTACTACTCCATTGATTTGTGGATACCATGCATCTGTAAATATTGTTAATTTCATCGTCTTATAATCTCAAATTTTCCATTGTGGTGTTCTACAATAGCGGTACAGGACTCAACCCAATCACCACAGTTCATGTATTCAATACCGTCCAAAACAGATATATTAGCATGATGAATATGACCACAAACCACTCCATCTACGCATTTCCTTTTTGCCGCATCAGCAACCACTGTTTCGTAGTCGCCAATAAAATTTACTGCTTCTTTGACATTGTGTTTCGCCCAAGCAGAAAGAGAGAAACCGTTTATATTTAATCTATTATAAACCCACTGGAGATATCTGTTAATATCGATCATTCTATCATATAACCATCCACCAATCATAGCAAGCCATTTCGCATTCATCGTAACAAGATCGAACTGATCGCCATGAATAACGAGATATCGTTTACCATTCTCTCCATGATGTATTGTTTCATTTACTAATTTAATGTTACCCATTTCTGTTCCAACGTATTCACGAAGAAACTCATCATGATTGCCAGTGACGTAATATATTTCTACTGCTTTTTTGGATTGTTTTAGAAAAAACTGAACAATGTTGTTGTGTGCTTGTGGCCAGTATACCTTACCACGCATCATCCAACCATCAATGATATCACCAATCAGATAGTATCTGTCAGCTTCGGTTTCTTTTAGAAATTGTAATAGTTTTTCTGCGTTAGAGTGACGAGTGCCAAGATGAACATCAGATATAAAAATTGCTCTGTATTTCTTTTTATCTTTTGACACGCTTTCTCCTCTGTTGGAGCATATACAGGAATACTCTCACGTTACCAATATATCTATTAATTATTTCTACAATAGTAAATGACTTTTTATTTAGTTGCAAGCGATAAATTTCGTTGCTCTCGTTCAACCTGTCTATCGTATATGCTGCCTTGCGAGGGACTGAAGCACAATGAACACCATTATGTTTCTCTACCCAATCAGCCAGTTCATGTAACTGTTTTACTAATTCTTCTTCATCAGTCATAACTAAATGTTCCTGGAACTAACCACCAAGATAATGCTGCCCAATATGGTTTATCTAATAAAGGATTTATTTCAAAACAACCAATAGACATTTCAAGCGATTGTTGTTCTATGTAATATTCTACGATCATATCATATCCATAGTAAAGATAGCACGAATGTAATGCTGTGGATGAAAGTCTATGCGTCTACGAGCAAAGACAACAAACCCTAGATCATCACCTGTCATTACCTCTTTCATTGATTTGCCAGTTGTGTACACATCATCGACAACCAATCGTAATGGATGATCAGGTGTTATGTATTTCTCTAGTGCTTTAGCCAATTTAATGCCACCGCGAGGAATACCGTAAACACTGCCAAAGCGAGTACGCTCATGTATAATCCTTGCTAAACAATCCCAATCTTCATCAGTAAGAGCATCACATTCAATCTTCCAGTTTAACTCTTGTCCTGCGTGTGATATAAAGTTTCCTTCTTGAAATAGATTCATTCTAACTCCTGCCATTGCGGTATGGTAGTTCTTACTCCTCCTGTAGGAACAGTTGACTGCCACCCTTGTGTAGTTCCAGCCGTTGTGTTTGGCTGCCAAGAGTATGTAGGAGTTGTCTGTGGAGCGTTTGGTGTTGCTTGTGTCAAAGAATGATTGTCCCTTGTCATAACCATTTGAGCATTAGTAACCGTGGGGAATACCACCATTGAGATTATCATCAAATATTTCGTCATACATACTTTTTCCTCATTCTCCTATTGGTCATTCTGATATGTCTTGACCATGTGCTACAAAGAAACTCATCATATGGTCTTAGCCATTTGTATCTACTACATCGACGACAAACAATGATACTATCTTGATGAATACTAATCCACATCTTCAACTCTTCAAGTAATCGCTTCTGGTGGGTTGTACCACATATTGAACCCTTCTCGTATATACCTGTGGTGGAATCTTCTGTGCTACCACTTTCCACACACCTGTTATATTCTCTTCCGTTTCTACATAGTCAGCAACCTGATCCATAGAGGGAAACGAAACAGCAAACTCGTTCCCATTCTTCTTGGAATGGACAACATACTTACAGGTATCTTCTTTGTAATCAAAAATCAAAAGTTTGCTCCCATCATAGTGTCAGAACCTTCTCTAATACGCTGTAATAGAAAACTTGTCTCCGGTAGAATACGCTCCATGAAGTATGTAGCATTTTTATGTCTTTCTTCGTCTTCTTTACATTTGAAAACTCGGGTAGCCAGACAAATCTTAATGTGTGCCATACCAAGCATAACAAGTCCAAACATCTTCATATAATCATAAGATGCAGAACCAGCATTGTTTGGATTAGACATAGCATTATGCATCAACCATTCTGTTGCTTGCTTTAGTTCATTCAAT
>Ga0208005_1000147_pt1 | contig 31187 bp, 36 predicted proteins | sample DEB19_08_DNA_3_FD_184530 | JGI IMG/M metagenome (GOLD analysis project Ga0208005, IMG submission 184530) | Aqueous microbial communities from the Delaware River and Bay under freshwater to marine salinity gradient to study organic matter... | ecosystem: Environmental > Aquatic > Marine > Coastal... | reverse complement strand
GGTCCTCAAAAACCAGGCCTCCGTGGCCCAAGGCTAATCCATGGCGAAAAAGAAAGTCAGCGACGAAGCTCAACAGAAGCGCTCCCTCCTCATCGACTACAGGGCGACCTTCTGCTCTGAGGATGGGGAGCGGGTTCTGAAGGACCTGATGTCCAACCACCACGTCTTCACGGGCACCTTCGACAAGGACCCCATGGTGATGGCCTTCCGGGAGGGAGAGCGCTCCGTCATCATGGCCATCCTGGACAAGCTCCGGGTGGACCCGGAGAAGTTCGCCAAGATGTATGACGATCAATACGGCGACGGGCCGTAAAAATAAAAGGAGTGACCGATGTGGAAGCAGCAATGGAGGCTGATGTCTCCCGACGACCCTGGTGCAGGTGGTGGTGGCGGGGCCCCGTCCCTGACCGACCCGCCGCCCGCGGACCCCGGAACAGGGGGCGGTGGAGGCGGGAACCCGCCGCCCAGTAACCCCCAGTCCATCTGGGGGGACCGCAAGGTGCAGTGGCCGGAAGGGTTCGAGGACGCCATGAAGGAAGAGCGCTCTCTGGAACCCTTCGTGGACAAGGACGGGAAGTTCAACTTCGCCAACGTCCTGAAGTCCTACGTGTCCACCAAGAAGGCGTTCGGGGCCAACAAGGTCGCCGTCCCCGGGAAGAACGCCACCGAGGCGGACTGGGACGAGTTCTGGAAGACCACCACCGGCTGGAGCTCGGACATCAACGAGTACAAGGTCGAGAAGGGCCAGGACTCCCAGATCGACGACGAGTTCCTGAAGGAGTTCTCCGCCGCCGCCCACGCCGCCCGGGTCCCGACCTCCGCCGCCCAGAAACTGCTGGCCTTCATCGAGGGCACCTCGAAGAAGGAGATTGAGGCGGAGACCAAGGCCCGGCAGGAGTACTTGAAGCAGGGGGCCGAGAACCTGAAGAAGGACTGGGGCGAGGCCTACAACCGGAAGGTCACGACCGCCGTCAAGGCCTTCAAGGAACTGCCCGAGGACCAGCAGAAATTCATTAAAGACAAGGGGTTAGAGAACGACCCGGCGATGATCCGGATTTTTGCGGGCCTGGGCGAAAAGCTCTTCCGCGAAGGTCGCGTCCCGGGCAATGGCGGTGGCGATGGTGGCCCGATGACCCCGGACGAGATCCAGTCCGAGATCAACAACATCATGGGCGACCCCAAGCACCCCTACAACAACCCCAACCACCCCAACTTCCAGCAGGCCCAGGCGGACATGCTGAAGCTGTACCAGCGCCAAGAAAAGATCCTGCAAGGTTGACCGCTTGACATTATCCATGGCCGCGTTATGCTGTTGTTAAATGCACAGCGCACGCGGACCATGGATTATGCCTTTTCGGGCACCCCATAAAAAGTCCGCAGTGAGATGAAGGCCCCTGTTAGGGACTACCTTTCGGCTGATAACCGAAACCTAGTTTTTATTTGGAGGGGCCATGAGCCAGCAAGTTTCTACCGCACACGTGAAAATGTTCAGCGCCAACGTCATGCACCTGGCGCAGCAGAAAGAATCCCGCCTGTACGAGTTCTGCCGTCATGAGAGCTTCGTCGGCGAGAGCAAGTTCTTCGACCGCATCGGTCTCCTGGCCGCCCAGGACAAGGCCGGTCGCCACTCGAAAGTGGCCTACAGCGACACCCCGCACTCCCGTCGGAAGGTGTCCATGCTCGACAAGTACGTCGCCGACCTGGTGGACGACGAGGACAAGATCCGCACCATCCAGAACCTGGACAACGAGTACGCCCAGGCGATCTCTGCCGCCCTGGCCCGCGAGATGGACCAGATCATCATCGACAGCGCCCTGGGCAACGCCTACACCGGCAAGGAAGGCACCGTCGCGGTCGCCCTCCCCAACTCCCAGAAGCTGTGCGCCTTCGACGGCGTGTCCGTCACCGGTTCGGGCCTGAACGTGGAGACCCTCCGCGCGGTCAAGAAGAAGTTCCGCCAGGCCGAGGCCGTCGGCAAGAACGAGCAGCTCATCTTCGTGTGCGCCGCCCAGCAGATCGATGACCTGCTCGGCAACACCGAGGTGACCTCCGCCGACTTCAACACCGTGAAGGCCCTCGCCCAAGGCGATGTGGACACCTTCATGGGGTTCAAGTTCATCCAGACCGAACTCCTGCCCTTCACCTCTGCTGCGACCACCTACACCCCCGCCACTGGCGAAGTGGACGGCGGCGCGGGCGGCACCGTGGCCCTGGGCGAAGGTCGCCGTTGCTTCGCCTTCACCAGCAAGCGCTGCCTGATCGCGGCCATGGGCGCCCCCAAGAACGTCCGCATCACTGAGATGCCCGAGTACCACTACGCCCACCAGATCTACGGCAAGTTCAGCATGGGCGCCGTGCGGATGGAAGAGGTGCAGCTCCAGGAGGTCATCTGTAAGGAGCTCTAAGCTCTGACCAGGTGCTAGGTCTGTAGAACTTTTTTTGAGGAGAAGAAAATATGACTACCCGCTACGGAACCAACTACCAGAACGCCTACCGTGAGGACCCCAAGGTGTCCTACCCCCCGGGCGAACTGGGTGGTACCCCCAAGAAGCTGATCGAGCGCATCACCCTGTCGGCCGCCCGCCAGGTCGGTGACGTGGACTACGTGGGGAAACTCCCCGCGAACTCCTTCGTCACCGATGCGAAGGTCTTCATCAGCAAGTCCCTGGGCGCCACGGGCATCGTGGACCTGGGCCATGCGGCCTCGACCGATGAGTCCGGGAACGCCATCTCCGCCGACAGCGACGGCCTGGTGGACCAGGCGGACGGCGGCGGCCAGGCCGCCCTGAAGCGCGCCAACGAGGCTTCGCCCTCGCTGTTCAAGCGCTTCGGCGAAGAGACCGAGCTCTACCTGACCTGGACCGAGGTCATGGACGGCACGGTGCTGGACGCTGTCCTGACCGTCGAAATCGAGTACGTCAACAAGTAACGTACAAAGTGCCCCGGGGGTTTTCGCCTTTTACCCCGGGGCATTTTTTTAGGTAGGTCCCATGTCGGTGACGAAGGTCGAGATCGTGAATATGGCCCTTCGCCTTCTCGGCGTGGAGCGCATCAACGACCTCACCGACAACAACAAGCGGGCCCAGGTCATGTCCGACCTCTACGACCTGTGCCGCCGGGAAGTCCTGTGCGACGCCGATTGGTCGTTCGCCCGCAAAAGGCAGACTATCTCCCCCCTGGCCACCACGCCCACCTTCGGCTGGGACTACGAGTTCAACCGCCCCTCCGACTGCCTCCAGATCTTGGAGGAGTACAACGGGGAGGACTACCAGGCCGAGGGCACCCTCATCATGGCGGACGTAAACGCCCTGTCCCTGGTCTTCACCAAGAACGAGACCGACACCTCCAAGTTCTCCGCGGGGTTCAATGTGGCCCTGGCCCACAAGCTCGCTCACAAGGCCTGCTTTTCCCTCATCAACGATAAGACGAAGGAAGATCGGCTGGAGAAGTCCTACGCCGAGGCCATCGCCAACGCCCGCTTCCAAAACAGCAAGGAGAACCCCCCGCAGGACCCGGAGATCGAGTCCTTCACCTTCGATGTGAGGGGGTAGATGGCCAAGTTCTCCAACACCCAGCACAACTTTCTCGCGGGTGAGTTGGGCCCGGAGGTCCGTGCACGCCTGGACGCCGACCAGTACAAGCAAGGCGCTGCCAAAATGATCGACTTCATCCCGCGCCCGTGGGGCGGCGCCTACTACCGGGCGGGCCTGCGGTACCTGGGCGCCCTGGCGCTGACCGACACCACCGACAAGCTCTTCGGGTGGACCTACAAGGCGGAGACCGGGCAGGACTACGAGGTGGTCATCGACTGTACCCACGCCACGGGTGCCGACCGCATCAAGATCTACGACAAGGACGGGAGCCTCCAGACCATCTCCGGGACCTTCGGGAACCCCTATGGTGCCCTCCAGGAGGCGATCAACGCGGTCTCCCTGTGGGGCGACTACCAGGGGTTCCGGGCCGCCCAGAAGGGTTCCCTGTGCTTCGTCACCCACGTTTCCGGCAGGATGCCTCCCCTGGTCCTCTACCGGGTCAGCTCCTTGTGGTACTTCGCGGAGTACACCTCCGCCATCACCAACATCCCGGGGGTCCAGGGGGACCTGGTCCTCCAGCTCCCCTTCGGCAAGGAGAACTCCTCCTCCAAGACCATGACCGCCTCGGCGGCCACGGGCAACGTCACCATCACCGCCTCCTCCGCGGAATTCACCACCTCCGACGTGGGCAACCTGATCCGCATCCGCAACGGGGCCACCGAGGGGATCCTGCGCATCACCGGGTTCACGAGCACGACCGTGGTGGACGCCACCGTGGTGGTGGGCCCCTCTCCCACGGCCGCTCTCTCTACCTGGCGCTTCGACGCCTGGAGGAACAACTACCCCCGGTTCGTGGGCATCTTCGAACAGCGCCTCATCTTCGCCTGCTCCGCGGACTTCCCGGACGAGATCTGGTGCTCCAAGCTGGGCAACCTGTTCATCATGATGCAGGACAAGATGGCCCAGGACTCCAGCACCGACGTGACCGGGCTGAACTACTACGGGGCCAAGGACGACACCGACCCCTTCTCGTTCTTCCCCGACAACGTGGGCACCATCGCCTGGATGACGGCCGGGGACTCCCTGCACGTCGGGTCCCCCGAGGGCGAGTGGTCGGTGGACGGGTCCTCCGAGAAGTTCTCCTTCCGGGCCATCCGCATCAAGCAGCAGACCAACTACGGCGGGGCGTCCCGCTCGGCCGTCCGGGTCCTGAACTCCACCTTCTACATCTCCGCCGACGGGAAGAACGTCCGGGAGTTCACCTACTCCGAGTCCAACGGGTCCTACGTGAACCGCAACGTGAGCTCCCTGAACCAGGACATCCTAGAGCACGCCTACGACGAGGACAACGCGGCCTCCTCCATGTCCACCATCCAGTTCCGCCAGTTGGTGTGGGATCCCTCCCTGAACGTCCTGTGGGCCCTCCTGGGTCAGGACACCTCCATCAACCAGGGAGGGTCTCCCATGAAGGTGGTGGGGTTCGCCTACGAGTCCTCCTCAGGCCTGGCCGGGTGGTTCCGCTTCAACCCTACCAACGCCCGGATCCACTGCCTCTGGTCGGCCAACAAGACCGTGTTCATGGCCGTCGAGCGCACCATCAACGGGTCGGTGGTGTACTACCTTGAGCGCCTGGGCCGGATGGTGAGGACCAAGAACCTCACCCGCCGGACGGGGGACGCCAATGATGACAGGCCGCACTACTTGGATTGCCACCGCAAGACCTTGACCGCCGCCTCGGTGACCCACACCGGCTACACCCACCTGGCGGGCCAGGAGGTCTCGGTGATCGCCGATGGGGCCTACGTGGGGGAGAAGACGGTCTCCGGGGCCGGGGTCATCACCCTGTCCTCGGCCGCGGAAGAGGTGATCGCCGGGTTCAAGTACACCGGGAAGATCCACTCCATGAACTTGGATCACGGGTCGATCATCGGCAACGCCCAGGCCCTCTACAAGAAGATCCAGAAGCTGGTGATCCACCTTTTTCGGTCCGCGGGGGGGAAATTCGGCATTTCCGAGGAAAACCCCCTGTCGATTGAGTACCCAGATTCCGACGACGAGTTGTATACTGGGGATAGCAAAGAACTAGATTTTGATGGAAGCGCGGGCGTGGACCAGAGTTTCTGGATCATCCAGGACGAGCCCTACCCGCTGAACGTCCTGGGCGTTTCCATGAAGGGCAGCACGGAGGATTGATGGCCGTTCCCGCAATGCTCGCCGTCGCCGCCATGGGCACGGCAGCAAAATCCTACGGACAGTACCTGGAGGCGAAGGCCGCCGCGAAGACCTATCGCGAGAAGGCGCAGGTCTCCCTGCTGCAGTCCGATGAGGTCCTGCGCCGGGCGGACATCAACTCCCAGGTCGCTGAGCGGGAGGGCAAGCGCTTCGGGGGCGAACAGTTGGCCCAGTACGCCGCCTCGGGCGTGTCGGTGGACTCCAACGCTGCCCTGGGCGCCCTGGAGGACACCGCCTCCTCCATCGCCGACGAGATCATCAAGACCAAGACCGAGGCGCTCTTCGAGGCCCGAATGCTGCGCCGTGAAGCACTCTCCTACGGGCGTGCCGCCCGGGACGCCCAGAAGGCGGGACTCATCGGTGCCCTGGGCGGTGCCGCTCTGGGCGGTGCCGATCTTTACGCGAAGGGGCAATAACCCATGGCAGACATCCAACTCCTCCAATCCAATCGCATCTCCGAAAGGGTCCCCGGGGCGAACGTCGCCAACGAGGGCGCCACGGCCAGCGCCATCGGGCAGGTGGGCGGGAAGCTGGAGCAGTTCGCCACCGATCTGGCCATGAAGCGCAAGGCGGTCGAGGTGAAGGACTACGTCCTGAACTCGAAGATGGAGTTCGAGCGCGAGTACGAGGCCATGGTGGCCGAGCAGCGCAAGTCCTGGGGCGCCGACCACAAGGGGTTCACCGAGTACATCAAGGCCACCGGCCGAGACATGAAGCAGAAGTACCTGGACAACGCCCCCTATCAGGACGCCAAGGACGCCTTCAACCTGGAGGCCGACGAGCATGTGGGCATGTCCCTCATCAAGCAGGACTCCGAACTGCGCCGGGAGTCCACCGACCTGGCCAAGGACAGCAAGAAGAAGTACGCCCTCCACAAGGCCCAGCAGTTCCAGGCCGACCCACTTTCCCCCACCCGTCTGGTGGACTTCGCCGACACCCTGGAGGAGATGAACGACCCGGACCTCTTCACCCCCGAGGAGATCGTCCAGAACCAGAACATGGCCCGAAAGGCGATGCGGGACGGCACCCTGAACGGCTACCTCTCCAAGGCCAAGGAGATGGGCACCAACGGGCAGATGGTCAAGGAGCGGGACTTCTACAAGAAGGGCATCGACTTCCTGCGCTCCGGCGACCCCATGCTCTCGGACATGACCCCGGACGACATGCTCGCCTACGAGAACCAGTTCGAGCAGGGCCTCCGGCAGGCCAAGGAGCGCTCTTCCCGGCACACGCGCGACCGGGTCAACGCCTTCATCATCTCCGGCGGGGCGGACCCCGCCCTGTACTCCGATATCAAGTCCCGGATCATGGCCGACCCCAACCTGGATTCCTTCGACAAGCAGGACTACCTGGCTAAGGTCACCTCCCAGCACGTGTACAACCAGGTCTCCAAAGTGGTGGGCCTGGTGCCTCCCAACGAGCGGGACATCAACGGGGTGGTGGAAAAGACCATCGCCAACATGTCCATCACCGACCCCTACGTGAAGGCGGCCACCTCCGCCAAGCTCAAGAACGAGATCCTGGAGAGGACCCAGCAAGACGACAAGGAAGTCCTGAAGGACGGGGGCGCCTATTTCGAGGTGCGCGACCCGGCGGTGCACGCCCTGGCGGTGGCCGCCATGTCCGGGGATCGGGAGTCCTACCAGAAGTACAAGGTGGAGATGGACGCCCACTACGACCGCTTCCAGATCGCCCCGGGCGCCCGATCCTACACCACGCCCTCCATGCGCAACCACTTCAAGAAGAGCTTCGAGGGCGCCCTGGACAACCGGGAGTACCAGTCCGCCACCCAGGCGCTGGAGGACATCGTCGAGATGGCCGGCCCGGACACCTACCGGGTCATGAAGGAGTCGGGCATCAACCCCAAGTACGCGGTGGTGGGCACCATCCCGGACCCCCTGACCCGCACCCGGATGCTCCAGAACATGGAGACCTACAACAAGGAGTCCCCCGCCCTGAAGGCGGTCGGCGAGAAGAAGGTCAACGACATCCGGGTGGAGTGGAACAACACCAAGTTCATCAAGGCGGTCCGGGCCAACGGAACGCCCGCCTCCAAGGAGCTGGCCGACGCCATGGTGGACCAGATGGAGTACGACTTCGCCTCCCGGGTCACCAAGGGGGAGTCGGTCGCCGACGCCAAGCAGAAGGCGGTCAACCTCTTCAACAACCACTACGCCACCACCAAGGTGTCCCGCAGCACCGTGTACTACCCCCAGGGCGACCAGGTCCTGAAGTCCTCGGTGGACCAGTTCCTGAACGCCTTCACCAACGAGGACATCGACTACGTTGGGGCCCTGGGCCTCAAGATCGACGGGGACACCGGCATCGCCAACGCCGACATCCGGGACTCCGGACAGTGGGTGAACGTGTCCCCCAACGAGGTCGAGCTCCAGGTCCGGGACGGGACGGGGGTCCTGCGAACCCTGGAGAAGAAGGACGGGAAACCCGCCCGCTGGACCATGGAGGAGATCAAGGCGTTCCCGGTCACCAAGGTGATGGGCGAGCAGCGCCGGGCCCAGGCGGCCAAGGCGCCCGGAAAGAAGATGCTCCAGCAGGCCCGCCAGGCGGACGCCATCAACAAAGGCGAGATGCGTAAGTTCTTCAAGAACCTCTTCGGCGGTGACGGATGACCACTTCCTTCCCCACCATGGAAATGGACCCCATGGAGCGGGCCGCCCGCGCCTACCGCCCGGAGGCGTCATGGGGTGACGTGCTCTCCGTTTCCGTCCAGGACGCCTTCGAGAACACCACCCTGATGTCCTACGGGCGCAACCAGATCCTGGAAGAGCAGGGCCAGGTGGGGCCCAAGCTGTCGCCTGAAGAGGTGATCGCCAAGTACCCCAACTTCCCCGGGAAACCCACCGAGCAGCTCACCGAGCTCCAGGCCCAGACCATCCAGGACCGGCACGACGAGAAGCTCCAGCGCCAGCAGATTCTTTCCAATGCCTCTGGCCTATGGAAAGGGTCGGTGGTGCCCTTCTTGGGCAGCATCGTGGGGTCCCAGATGGACCCCATCGACATGACCGTGGGGATGGTCCTGGGGGCCGGAATTGGGAAAGCTGTGCAGGCCTCCAAGTTCGCCACCCCGGTCCCCAAGCTCACCCAGGTCTACCTCCAGGAGCTCGCCGGGAACATGGCGGCCAACACCGTCAACGAGGCCTTCGTCATGCAGGCCAACAAGGCGGAGCTCCAGGAGTACACGGCATCCCATGCCGCCAAAAGCATGATGCTCTCCTCCGTCTTCGGGGCGGGACTCTCCACCGGCATCCACGCCGTGGGCAAGGCGCTCTCCAAGGTAGGCCCCCAGGGCCATGCCCAGGCGCTGGAGACCGTCCGCCAGGCCATGGAGGACGGGAAGAGTCCTGGGGCCGTACTCCAGACCATCGCCTCCAAGCTGGAGGAGGACCTGAAGGTGACCCCCGAGGTGAAGAACGCCTACGCCGGCTTTGCCGACGAGGAGGTCTTTGGGCGCCTGGAGGACGCGGAGGACATGGCCGACGTGTTCTCCGTCCTCAGAGAGGAGTTGGAGAGCGGTCGCGTCACCCCCGAGGAGGTCCAGAAGTTCAAGGACACCATCGAGGCCCAGGGGTTCGACAAGCGCAAGTACTACCTGGCCACCCAGGAGGAGGGCGCCAAGCTCTCCGACCAGGCGGCCCAGGACATCGCCCAGACCCTGGAGGACCCCAAGAACGACCTCCACCACGACGATAAAATTGAAGAGGCCTACAACCGGCAGACCGACCCCGCCGCTCTGATCAAGGAGGGGGACGAGATGCTGGAGCAGGACCTGGCCCGGTACAAGACCCTCCCCGAGGAGGAGCTCAACGCCAAGTTGGAGCAATCCCGCAAGTTCGCCCCGCCCGAGGTGGTGAAGGCGGAGCAGCAGTTCGAGGTGGAGAAGTTCCTCAAGGGCTGCCTGTACGGAGGTGACGCCGCATGAAGGACTTCGCGACCTGCTCCATTGAAGCGATGCAGAAATTTGGCGAGACCTTCAACCAGAAGGAGCTCAAGGCACTCATCGAGAACGTGGACGGCATCGTCCAGCGGGCGCAGGCCACGGGCCAGAACCCCGCCAAGGTGCTCAAGGACCTGCTGGCCATGAAGGAGCGCGAGCTCCGGATCTCCCAGATGCAGCGCCTGGCGACCCTGGAGACCAACGCCCCGGTGCTGGCCAAGATGGAGTCCCACGCCAAACCCCTGGACCTCCTGGAGGGGATCCTGGGCATCGACCGGATCAAGTCCAGCGAGGGGCACATCCGGGTGGCGGAGACCAAGGACTACTTCATGGAGCAGTCCGCCAAGTTCATCGGCAAGGTCTTCCAGGAGGACCCCAAGGTCCTCAAGCGCCTGGTGAAGAACGACCCCGATCTCCTCACCAACCTGGGCAAGTACTGGGACAAGAAACCTCACACCCTCTCGCCCTCCGAGGTGAAGTTCGCCGACGGGATCCGCAAGCTCTACGACTTCCAGTACCAGGCGAAGCGGGCCGCCAAGATCGACGTGGGGTTCATCCCCGACTACATCGGGCGCACCCGCCACCCCCCGGACACCCTCCGCAGCATGGGCCCGGCGGCGTGGAAGGAGACCTTCGAGAGGCACTTCAAGGTGACCGGCACCCGGGAGGAGATCGACGCCGCCCTGGACAAGATGTACCAGCGCATCGTGGACCGCCCCTTCGAGTCCACCTGGCACATCGACTCGGAGATGAAGAAGATCGAGCACACCTCCAAGGGCAGCCGCCTGGAGAAGTCTAGGACCTTCGAGCCCAAGTCCATGGAGAGTTGGTTGGCCTACCACCGGGAGACCGGACAGAACTTCCTGGAAAACGTCATCATGGACCTGCACCAGGACTCGGGCGAGGTGGCCGCCGCCCACGCTTTCGGCCCCAAGTGGCGCCAGGCGCTTCGGATGAACCTGGACGCCGCCCGGGCGAACATGACCGGCAAGGGCCAGTTCGACGAGTTCAAGAAGCGCGAGAAGCAGATCTTGGACACCACCGACTACCTCCTGTACCCCAGGACCAACCCGGCCAAGAACCTGCTCGGGCACGCGGTGGTGGGGTTGAACCGCTTCACCGACATGACCAAGCTCCAGATGTCCTTCTTCTCCGCCATGCCGGACTGGGCCAACGCCAACGGCACCATCGGGGCGGTCACTGGGCGCAACATCCTGGAGAACTTCGCGGACACCTTTGGGGACTACGCCAAGAACATGGCCCCGCGAGGCATGTCCAACGTCAACAAGGTCGCCGAGGAGGTCCAGTACTACGCCCAGGATTGGCTGTACTCCCTCTCCTTCGACCGCTACGGTGAGGCGGCGAGCTCCTTCCACGTGGAGGGGAAGAACGGGTTCGAGCGCCTGAAGGGCGGTCTTAACACCATGTATAAAGCGTGGATGGACGCCACCGGCCTGGGGCGCACCGACTTCTCCATGAAGCGGGCCCAATCCGCCAGCCTCGCCCGGGACATGGCCCGCGCCCTGGACCACCCCTTCGGCAAGCTCAGGCCCGACGCCCAGAAGGTCCTCCTGCGCTCGGGCATCACCGAGGCGGACTGGGCCAAGCTCAAGCACGCCGTGGAAGAGGCGCCCAACGCCGGGAAGGTGGTCACGGTGGAGTCCATCCAGGCCCTCCCCGACGAGATGTTCAACGTCAGCACCGACCCCAAGAACCCCACGCCCCTCTCCGAGAGGATCCGCGCCCGGGACCAGCTGGCCATGAAGGTCTACGGGTACGTGAAGAACAACGTGGACATCTCCGTGGCCTCCGCGGACATGAAGATGAAGCAGAAAATGGCCTCCCTGGACCCGAACCAGACCCGGGACGCGGCCATGATCCTGATGATGAAGTACAAGACCTTCCCTATCGCGGTGCTCAAAACCATGCAGTACAACTATCAGGTGGGCGGGGCCAAAACCCTGATCCCCACCATGGGGCTGGCCATCGTCCTCTCCGGCATGGCCTACACCGCAAGGAAGATCCTGGAGGGCACGCCCCCGGGCGAGATCGAGTACGACAACCGGGCCAAGCTCCAAATCCTGGTTTCCAGCGGGATCGGGGGCATCTACACCGACCTGCTGTTTTCGGACCGCCCCTTCGCCGAGGGGGTCCTGGGGCCCTCCTTCGGGGTGATCGGGGACGCGGTCCACCTGGCCCACCAGACCAAGAACGAGCTTTTGGGCGAGGAAGTCCGCTCTTCCCGGGGTCTCCGGTCGGATTACGACCAGGAATTGTCCCGGGTGGCGAAAAGAAACATTCCCGCTTTCCCCTACACCCGTGCCATACTAAATAAGGCAATCACAGAGTATTTTCAGGAGGTCGCACAGTGAGCGTGAGTAACACGGCTGTGGCCCAATCCTTCACTGGGGATGGTTCCACGACGACCTTCCCCTTCACCATCGACTTCTTCGACAACGAAGCGTCCACCATTTTCCAGGTGTACAAGAACGGCGTCCTCCAGGGGTCCGGATACTCCATCACCGAGGGCGCCGCCGGTTCCGACGGCATCTGCGCGGGCGGGGATCTGGTCTTCGCCGTGGCCCCGGCCAACGGGGACGCCATCACCATCAAGCGGGTGACCCCCAAGACCCAGACCACCCCGTACACCGGTACCACCTTCCCCGCCTCCAGCATCGAGGCAAAGTTCGACCGCCTGGTGCAGATGATCCAAGAGATTGTCTACGCCCTCCTCCAGTCCATCCAACTGCACGCCTCCTCGGCCCTATCCGGAATCACCCTCCCCCTGGAGGCCCGCCACAAGTTCATCAAGTGGGACGCCGCGGGGACCAACCTAGAGGGCGACTACGCCATCCCTGCGTGGGTCACGGCCACCCTGTATCCGGTGGGCACCATCGTCTATTACGACACGGTGATCTACCGCTGCCTGACCCAACACACCTCCGGCACCTTCGACTCCGACCTGACCGCCTCCCGATGGACGGCCATGACCGGGGCGGCGGGGGCCCAGGGGCCTGCGGGCGAGACCGGGGCCACCGGGGCCACCGGGGCCACCGGGGCCCAAGGTCCCGCGGGTGCCAACGGGGCGCCCGGCGCGGACGGCATTTTCTCCGCCATCGCCTCCCAGGCCGAGGCCCAGGCGGGCACCGACAACACCAAGGGGATGTCTCCCTTGAGGACGGCCCAGGCCATCGCTTCCCAGGTCCCGAACCTGTCTGTCATCACCACCCTCCAGTCGGATGTCACCTCCTTGGACACCGACATTTCGACCCACAACGCCCGTATCCTTGCCCTCGAGGGCGCTGTGGCCATCAACCGGGCGGTGGGCAAGCAGCGCCTGAATAACAACGCCTCCGCCACTGCCCTGGACGCCGCCGCGGGCGAGGCCGGGGTGGGGAACATCTTCCACCTCTCCGCCGTGGGGGCCAGGTCCGCCCGGGTGCATGTGCAGATCCAGCGGAAGGACGATGCCGAGTTCCGGTTCACCACCTGCGTGCTCCTCATGCACTACATCAACGGCACCTGGTACGTTGAGCGGGAGTCCACCACCAAGATCATCGGGAACCTGGACGGCGTGACCTTCTCGGTTCAGCAGTCCGGCCCGGCGGGCGAAGAGGTGGGGCAGGTGTACTACGAGACCGACAACATGGCCGGCGGGAACTACGACACCGCCAATTCCTACGTGTCCTGGCAAATCCTGGAAATTTCGAGGTTGTAATGAAGCACTACCAACTGATGATCCTGGTCCTCCTGGCCCTGGTGCTGCCCGCGCAGGCGGCCAAGTACTACACCGACTGGGTGGTGGAAGACGGCAAGATCCAGATGAAGGAGCGGACCGCCTCCCCCTCCATCGTGGCCAGCTACGGGTTCCTCTACCCCAAGACGGACAACCGCCTGTACTACCTGGACGACACCGGGCTGGAGTCGGACGTGCTCCTGGGCGGGAACTCCGACCTGGAGGACCTGAACAACATCTCCACCGCCGGCAAGGCGACCGGAGACGTGCTGCGCTTCGATGGGGTGAACTGGGTCAACTCCGAGAACCTGTACCTCTTCGACAACGGCCTGGGGCTGGGCGCCTCGCCGGACCTCTCCACCATCTTCGACGTGACCTCCAACACCCTGGGGTCCCGCCCCTGCCCGCGCCTGTCCCTGGCCAGCCGGGACCTGATCGCCTCGCCGGCCCAGGGGTTGTGCATCTTCAACACTACCTCGGGCGTCTACCAGAACTTCGACGGTACCGCCTGGAAGTCCATGGGCTCTGGGCTCTTCGCCTGGATTACCGCCAACGCCTACGCCACCGGGGACGTGGTGCACGTGGGCGGGAAGATCTACAACACCCTCATCTCCCACACCTCCGGAACCTTTGCCACCGACCTGGCCGCCCTCCGCTGGCAGGAGCTCTCCGATGACCTGAACCGGGAGACCGCGGTCTCCGACAGCGCCATCGTCCTGTGGGACGGTACGGGAGGGGACGACGTGAAGAACTCGGTGGTGGGCATCTCCGCCACCGGGTCGATGACCGGCATCTCCAACCTGACCTACTCGGGCAGCCTCTTCACTCCCCTGACCGCGGACCGCATCCCCTACATCACCTCCAGCGGGGCGCTGGCCACCACCCCGGGGCTTGTGTACCTGGCCTCCGACTCCTCCATTTCCTTGGCCGGCCCCATGACCGTGGACAACGGCTCCATCTACCTGGGCAACCGGGCGGACGCGGCCAGCACCTTCGTGGGGGCCTCCTCGGGCAGCCTGAACACCTCTGCGGCCATCCGCAACGTGGCCGTGGGACTCAACACCCTCTTCTCCAACACCGGAGGGGACAACAACACCTTCGTGGGCTGGACTGCCGGCGAAGTGCTGACCGGCGCCAACAACAACGTGGGCATCGGTTCCAGCGCCCTGGGCATGAACCAGACCGGCAACGACAACGTGGCCGTGGGGTCGAGCGCCCTGGGACTGAACACCGCCGCTGGCAACGTGGCCGTGGGACACACGGCCGTGGGGGCCAACACTAGCGGGACCGGGCACGTGGGGGTGGGTTATCAGGCCCTGGGCACCGTTTCGACCGGGACCAACAACACCGCTCTGGGGTACCAGGCCGGCAATGCCACCACCGGCAGCGGGAACCTGTTCCTGGGGTACCAGGCCGGAAACCAGTTCACTGGGTCCAACCAGGGATTCATCGACAACTCCGGCACCACTAACCCTCTCATCCACATGGACTTCGCCTCGGATGTGGCGACCATCAACGGGCGCCTGGTGGCCACCTCCACGCTGGTGGCCTCCAACCCCTGCCCGGACATGACCACCGCCCAGAAGAACGCCATTGCCTCCCCCGGGGACGGCGACTGCGTGTACGACACCGACCTGCACAAGTGGAACACCTACAACGCCCTGACCGGCACCTGGAAGTCCGCTGGCGGGGCGGACGGGCTGACCAACACCCGGGTGCCCTACACCAACGCCTCGGGCGACCTGGTGGACGAGGCCGTGTTCAACTACATCGCCACCGCGGACTTGTTGAGTGTCCCCAACCTCACCGTCACGAACGCCACCGCCGATCTCCTGATCGCCGGCACCGTGAATGGCGCTACGGGCAGCTTCACCGCCCTGATGACCGCCAAGTCCATTCAGGCCATCGGGGACACCGTGGCCTCCATCCCCTGCAACCGGATGACCACCACTCAGAGGAACACCCTGGGGGCGTCTCTGGGCAGCGCCGACGAAGGTAAGTGCGTCTACGACACCACCCTGGACAAGGAGTGCCGCTGGACCGGGTCGGCGTGGACCATCGAGACTTCCACCCCGGATTTGATCGTGGCCCCGGGCGCGGGCGCCAACCAGATCAAGATCTGCTCCTACGCCATCGGCGGGGCGGGGTCTCGCCATTCCACGTGCACCTCCAACCCGTGCACCGTGCGTTCGGAGCTCAACGACTGTGTGAGCTCCGTGAATTGGAACTCCACTGGGAACTACACCACCAATTTCAACACCGGTTATTGGTCTGGAGCTGACACCTATAACTGCACCGCCACCACCATCGAGTACTCGGTGGACGGGGCCACCCCCACTCAAACTACCGGGGCTCAGACGCAAAACGCCTACTACATCGGGTGTAAAAAAATGCAAAGTGCTGGGTTCGAGAACTGCGCCATATCCGTCACTTGTATGGGTTACTAAGGAGATTTTATGAAGACCTTGACCCTGTCCCTGATCCTCCTGTCCTCCTCCTCCTACGCCGCCCTGGGGGATAAGCAGAAGGCCGCTCTCCAGAAGATGAACACCCAAGTCTCCGGGGTGGACGCCTACCTGGACTCCATCGCCCCTCCCCTCACCCCGGAATTTAAGGCCCTTCTCTCCAAGGAAATGAAGGCCCGCCTGGTGGAGAGGGCCCGGGAGCAGGTGGTGAACTACGTGGACATCCTCCTGAAGGATTTGGAAAACACCCAGTAAGCGGTGCCAAGGAGGCACCAGGAGGCACCCATGTTCAAGGAATTCCGCTCCCACATCGCTGCCGCCCTGGTGTCCCTGGCCGGCTTTCTCCTGTACCACTTCATCACGTCCTTCGTGACGGTCTCGCAACTTCACGGGGTTGAAACCCGGGTGCAGGACCAGGTGCACATGCTCTCCCAGCGCATCGACAGGCAGGACCACAAAATTGACCGACTGCTCCTGGGGATGTGTATAATGGACGAACGCACCTGCAAACTACCTGGGCCCTCGGGCCCCTAACCTGAAGGAGACCCTATGGGCGACAAGAAATTCGGCGTGAAGGAAACCAAAGAACTCCTGGGCTTCGGCCTGGGCATCGGCAACGCCGTGGGCGTGGCCCTGGCCGACGGCAAACTGGAGATCGCGGAGGCCTCGCTGGCCCTGCCCGTGCTGCTCAAGGCGCCCGAGGCCTTCGACGGCATCAGCGGCATCAAGAACGAGCTCCTGGACCTGGACGCCGAGGAGAAGGCCGAGCTGCACGCCTATGTGGTGGCGGAGTTCAACATCCCGCAGGAGAACGTCGAAGCGGCGGTCGAGACCGGGCTGAAGGTGGCCCTGGAGCTCTACGCCCTGGTCCTCATGTTCCAGACCAAAGAGTCCTAAGTCATGTGGCACTGGGCCGCTCGGATAGGGACAATTCTGGCCCTTATCAAGGAGCTTCCCGGTGCCATTTCTAGTCTCAGGCGGACCATAAACGCCATTCGGGGGAAGGATGACGGCACTATTCACCGAGCTTCTGGCCAGTGTGAAAATGAGCATCACGTACCTCCTGCACAAGGACAAGAACAAGTACCTGGACGAGGCCCACAAGCTGGAGAGGGAGTATGACGAGGAAGTCCGCAAGCCGATCTATGAGGGCCCTACGGGAGAGATTCCCAAGCATCTCCGCCAAGACTACCAAGATTTTGCTGTCGTTGATGATCTTTGCGGCCGGCTGTGCCAGCTCTCTCGCACTGTCCGTTCCTCCGCTGGGGGAAAGGACTCTGTACTTCAGTAAGCTCCGACCTGGGCACCTCTACTACTGGCATTGCGTGGACAGGGTGTTCCTCTCCTCTAAATGCAAGGAGGGGCAGACGGACTACTACGACATGAATGATCCGGCGCAAGTCCAACGTTTGATCGACATGGGCTATCGTGTGGTCCCCAGAAATCGAAAATATTAAAGGCCCTACATTTGTAGGGACTTCTGACAGGAGATATTAGATGCGTGGTGTCTATTGGGGCCTTATCCTATTGGTACTCCCCATGTTCCTTCGGTTGGTGCCTGGGGGGGACCTGAGGTTCGCCAAGGATGGCCTCTTTCTCTGGTCGGCCCTGCTCGGGATAGGGATGTTCGGGGCCAGGGCCTTTAAAGGCACGATCCTGACCGCCTTCGTGGCCATCGCCCTCCTGACCTTCTGGAACCAGTACCACCCCTATTCGGTCTCAGTGTACCACCAGTCCCTCATGGTCATGGCGGGGTGGTCAATTCTTGCCCAGGGGATGGAGTTCACGCCCCGGGACTGGAAGCGGATCCTGCCCTTCATCTACGCCTCGGTGGCGGTGCAGGTGGTGTGGCTGGTGGCCAACTCCCTGGGAACCGATCCCTGGAACTGGGTCGGGCTGCGCCGGAACTGGGCCACCGGGGGGTCCGCGGACACCACCAACACCATCATGGGCGTCCTGCACAACCCCTCGATTTCCGCCCCCTTGCTGGCGGCCATGGTGCCTTTCCTCCTGACCCGTTGGTCCTGGCCCCTGCTGGCCCCCGCCCTCTACGGGCTGTACCTGTGCAACTCCACCATGGCGTGGGCCGGGGTCCTGGCGGCAGGGGTGTGGTGGATCGCCCGGCAGAAGAACGGGAAGGTCCTGGTGGGGCTGGCGGGGATCCACGTCCTGGCGGGGCTTTGGATGGTCCGGGACAGCGCCTGGGCCTCCACCAGCGGGCGGGTGCCGGCGTGGTCCAAGTGGGGCGAGCACGTGGGGTCCTGGGCCTCCCTGGACCACCTCCTGGGGCGTGGGGTGGGGTACGTGCACGACACCTTCCGCTCGGTGTACCGGGACGGGAACCTGATCTTCCTCCAGCTCCACAGCGAGCCTATGGAGGTGCACGCCGCCTGGGGGGTGGCGGGGCTGGCCGCCTTGGCCGCCCTCCTGCTGCAGGTCCGGGACCGGTCGAGCGCCTGGTTCTACGCTTTCTTGATCCTGTGGGTCAACTCGTTCGGGAACCTCACTTTCCACATCTCGGCCACTACACTTTTAATGATCTTGTGCTACGCTAAAATTATTCAATCACCTTGCAAGGAGTGACCCCATGAGGAACCTGATCCTGGGCCTGGCCCTTCTGCTCTCGACCGGGGTGTCGTGGGCGGTGACTTCCAAGTCCCCCATCCCCCCGGCCATCCAGAAGAAGTTCAAGGAACTCGATGGAAAGAAGGTCGTGGTCGCCCAGCTCAAGGTGGACAGCTCCTTGGCCAGCGGGGACGCGGTCTCCCTGAACGTGAGCATCCCCCCGGCGTCCCTGATCGTGCGCTCCTTCGTCTTCATCAAAGAAGCGGTCGCCTCCGCCTCCAACAACCTCATCTCCTTCGGTTGCGAGACCTCCGCCGACCTGGTGGCCGCGGTGGCCTACTCCACCGGATCGAACATCACGGCCGGGTCGAAGAAGGAAGGCATCCCGACGGGCACCGCCGCCACCTCCGTGTACACCTCGGACGGCTGCACCCTGACGGCCAACATCGGCCCTGGCGGGGTCGCCGTGACCGACGGCTACATCCTCCTGCCGGTGGAATACTGGAACGTGACTCCTTGAAGTAAATGTCTGTCTCGCCATTTTCTTCAAGACGAAGGGCCCTTTATGAGAGGGCCCTTCTTTTTTAGTCCAGGCAGTAGATGGATGGGCACTCGGGCAGGTGCACCTCGGTGTCGATGGGCAGGGCCAGCAGGAACGCCCAGGACATGATCACCAGCAACCCGACCAACAGCCACGCCAGCGCCTGGGCCCTAGTCCTCCACTTTTCCGCTTGGGTCCCAGGGGAGTTCTTCTCGGAAGTTTTCGAGTAGGTCTGCATGGAATTTCTCCAGTACTTCGTACGGTGTGGGCCATCTGAGATGGTGCAGGAAGAATCGTATCTTCCACATGACCATGGTCAGTACAGGTTGAGTTCCCGGCGTTTCTTGGCCAGGGCGCGGATCTCCTCCAGGGTCCGGCGGGCCAGCCCATTCGGGTCCACCTCGCCCTGGAGAATCTCGTGAAGCCTAACCATCTCCGCTTCGGAAAGGCGGTGTCCCATGTTCTCGACGCCGGCCTTCTCCGTGACCTTCCTCAGGAAGGCGTTCTCCAGGATGGTGCGGGCGTAGAAGGGCCAGAGGTTCTCGTACATCTTTCTCATGGCTTCCAGCATGTTGTGGCACTCTCGGAAGTCCACCCGCTCCAGCATGAGGTTGAAGAGGGAGAAGTCGGTGCCGCCGTTGGCCAGGCGGTTGAGTTCCTCCGCCATCGCCCCCTTGGTCAGGCCGTCCTCGATGATCTCGTTGAAGAGGCGCTTGTTCTCGGCTTGGTAGCGGCGAACCTTTTCCTCCTGCTCGGCGATGATCTTGTTCTCCATCACCTTGTCGGGGGACTCTTGAAGTATTTTTGATTTCTCAGCCTCTTCCCGCTCTTTCAACACCCTTAAATGCCTAGAATGCGCCTTTTCTTCTCCTGACAGCCCTCGATTTCTTGTATCCTTATCCACCGGGAAACTCCTTGTTTATCCACGCCCTCCAGTCAAAATTAGGGCATGTCTTACCTTTTAAATCTAATTTTTCATGGCCCACCACCTGGGTGCGGGGGTCGAGGTTGAAGAGGACGCACAGGCGCCGGACCAGGGTGGCCAGCTCCGCGAACTGTTCCGGGTAGAAGGTCTTGTCGCCCGCCAGGCAGATGCCGATGGAGTGGGCGTTGTGCCCCTCGCAATGGGCACCGACCACCTCCACCCTCCGGCCCTGGTGGAGCTTGGCGAAGTGGTCGATGTAGAAGTGGTAGCCGATGTCCTTGAACCCCCGGCCCTTGATCCACTTCCCGTTCCACCAGACGCCCTTGTTGGGCGGGGCCATGTGGTAGGCGCGGACGTTCTCGAACTTGTTGCCCGTGGGGTTGTCGCTCCCGGTGCAGTGGAGGACGATTTGGTCGATTCGACGGATGGTGGAGGTCATCGGGGTTTCTCCTCGCAGAATATCCCGCACTCGGCGGTCCACTTCTTCATGCTCCTGCCCTTGGCGTCCGCCGGGAGCTCGTCCAGGAAGACCCGCTTTTTGCGGTAGCGGGCGAGGCGGGCGCCGATCTCCCTGGACTGCTTGGCCCTCTCTTCGAAGACCTCAGGGTGCATCTGGCGGACATGGTTCCAGTAGGTGGGGACGTGGCCTTCACGCAGCCGATACAATTGGCGTTGGGGTATCCTAGCCCGTAGATGCGGGGAAGGGGGATGTTAGCCTCCTGGAGGACCTTGAAACAGTCCTCCTTGGTCACCCCGGCGTCGATCAGGACGGGGAGGACGTTGGCCCTCTCCGTCAGGATGAAGCGCCTGTGCCGGGTGGCCTCGTCGGCGGTGAACCCCAGGACGTGCCAGTCCACATGGTTCCCACTCTCCCAGTGCAGGCGGGCCCTCTTCTTGAGCTCGGTGGTGCACGGGGCGCCCTTGGTCCCGGACATATACCGTCGATCGTACCAGACGGTGATGGCGGAACAATCTGGGTATTTGGGGTTGGTGGCGCTCTCGATGGGGCGCCCCAACCACTTCTCCACATCCCTCAAGAACCGGAGGTTGTCCTGGTCCTCCTCCCTCACAGGGTTGTTCACGATGCGGACGTGGTGGGTCTCCCCGTACCTTTCGAGAGTGAGCTTGGCGGCCACCGCGCTGGCGGCCCCGCAGCTAAACCATACGGCAATGGTCTCTTTCATAGGCTTTTCTCTAGGGTTCTTGCCTTAGACTTTACCGTGCGAGTAATCATGGAGTCGATAGGGGACCCACTAACATAGTGCACAAAGCACTTCTGGGTCTGCCCGATCCGATGGAATCGCTTCTTCGCCTGCTGGAGGTCCGCCGGTACCCAGGGGATGTCGTTGAAGACCATGTGCCTGGCGCGGGTCAGGGTGAACCCGGTAGAAGCGCTGCCGATGGTGGCCACGATGGCGTCCAGGCGCCCGTTTTGGAACTCCTGGACGATCTCGTAGCGCTTGTCCGAGGGGACGCTCCCCTGGATGACCCCCACCCGATGGCCCGCCTTCTCCAGGCCTTGGGAGATGTGCTCCACCGGGTCCAGGTGGTCGGAGAAGACGATGACCGGCCCCTCGCCCTGCTCCAGGATCTCGGTGGCGGTGGCCAGGGTGAAGGAGGCCTTGGCGGTGGCGCACTCCTTCTTCGCCTTGGAGATGGCGTCCTTGTCGATCTCGCCCGCCCACGCCTTCCCCAGGAGGGTGTCCTGGTTGTCGGAGGTGCACAGGACCTCCCGCTCGATGATCTCCGGGAGCTCTAGGATGTCGTCGGCCAGTCGCCGGATGTACTTTCCTTTAAGGATTTCTTTGAGCTTTTCAATATTTTTGACCCCGGAATAAGTAACAACTTTCCGACCTCCAAATCTTCGCTCTCGTTTATTAGCGAACATCTCAGCAAATGAGTAAAAGGATCGAACGCCAGTTGCTCTAAGATCGACCCCGGAGGTAGCCGAAGGATTGAAAGAACAGAGGGTGAGGAGGGAAAACCACTCTGCCGCGTTATTCTTAATAGGTGTTCCCGACAATCCGACAAATCGATCAGGAGCAAATGCCTGTACATAGGCATGGAAAGTCCTTGTTCTTTTGGTTGAAATATTCTTCAGGTAGTGGCACTCGTCGGCCACGTAGAGCTTGGCCCAGCGGAACACCGTGGAGCATTTGTCCAGGAGATCATAGGAGAGGATGACCAAGTTCAGGTCGATCTTCTCGGGCCCCAGGAGGAGCTTGGAGATGTACTCCGCGTCGTGCTTATCGTGCACCACGTAGGTGACTGGCGGGAAGGCGAAGGCCTCCTGGGCCTCGCGCTCCCAGTTGTCCCGCAGGTAGCCCGGGCACACCACGACGGTGGGCAGCCCGGTCCGGTGCATGAGGAGGAGGGCCTGGAGAGTTTTCCCCAGGCCCATCTCATCACCGATTACGCAGTAATGGTGTTGGAGAGCGTACTCGACACCCTCCAACTGGTAGCTATAAGGGACTTTTCTTAGATTGCTCAAGCCCTGCCACCTTCAAGAATTCCTCCATGAACTCGGGGAAGATCACGCCTTCCGCGCTGTCCATGAAGTCCTTGCCCTGCATCTTCTCGGACGCCGCCTTGGCCTTGGTGACCTTCGCCTCGTCCTCCATCCAGCCGGGGAAGAGCTCGCTGAGCTTGCTGGCCAGCGCATCCTTCTGGAAGTCCACCGTACGGTTGTACTTGATGGTCTTCTTAGAGGACTTAGGTGTGGGAGGTGGAGAAGAGGCGGGAGTAGAATCCGTTTGGGCCGTGGTCTGTTGAACATCGATCTTCGTAGGTGCCTCCGCCTCCTTGTTCACCACCGGACGACCCCGACCGCGCTTGGGTGCCTCAGCCGGGGTGGCAGCGGGAGCAGATGCAGTTGGGGCAGCGGTAGGGTTGGCGACCTCCACCACGTTTCCCACGGTGGGGTTCACCGCCACGAATTTGGGGTCCAGGTAGGACAGGACCTTGGATTTCAACTCGTAGACGGCATCGTTCAGGTCCGTACCGTCCTGGGGGACGGCAGAGATGCTGAGTTCCTCATGCTCGTAGTTGCCCTTGTTGTACCTGGCCATGAACCTGATCTCATTAATTTTCCCGATCATAACAGCGATCCTCCCTTATTTTGCCTCGCCTTAGGCGAGGGTTGATACTTGCCAGTCTTAATTTCCCCGCCATCCAGCCAGGCCTTCTCCCACTCAGCAGGATCGAGAGTGACTACGGAATAGTCGAAGCACCACTTGCTCGCCTGGGCCTCCTTGATGTTGGCAAGCGCCTTTTGATACTTCGCCCGCCCCACCTTCAGCATGTTCTCGGATGCCAGGTACATCTGCGAGTTCATGAAGTCCTTGGAGGCGAAAGCGAAGTAGAAGTGCCGGATCACCAGCTTCGACCCGATGGACTTCAGGTGGGCGTTGAGCACGTCCAGGTAGAAGGCAGCGGAGAGGTCGTAGTTGTACTCGGAGATCTTCGCCTGGGTCTTCCTCACGTCTTTCGCATTTCCCGTAGTGGACTTCAGGTCGATGGCGTAGCCGTCCTCGGTGAGCACCAGCCGGTCGAAGCGCACCTTGCAGGGGACCCCGTGAATCTCCTGGAAGACGGACACCTCGGACTTCCCTTCGTCGTGGTTCAGGAGGTCCATGATGGCGGGGTTCTCGCGGGTGGCCCGGATCAGGTTCTCCGCTTGTTCGAGCTCCTTCGCCGTGATGACACACTTCCCCGCGTTGTCGGACTTAAACTTGTCCCACTCCCGACCATATCGACGGTCACCCATCCATACGCAAGTGTCCACAGCAAGGCGCTGCGGTTCCAGCAAGGCCATATGGAAGTAATGCCCAATATCAAAGGCCGGGATGGAGATGTTCTCGATTTCCTTGGTGATGTACCGCTTGTGGAAATATTCGATGTCAACCAGCGCGTCCTTGATCTGCGATGAGGAGTAGTGGGGGTCGGTGTCCGACAGGGAGTGGTACTCCTTGTCGGACATGTTGTAAACGACCTTCCCCATTACAGCACCCGGTCCAAATCGGAGGCCTTAGACCCGTCCTCTTCCGCCACCTCCACCTTGCACTGGTGGGAATCCTTGCCAGCAAACTTGTGGTCCGCCGGGAGCTTGATCTTCCCTTCGTAGGTGATGCGGACGTGCTGGCCGGTCTTCACCGATTCCATCTTGTAGTCCAAGGACCCGTTGGCGTTCAGGCCGATGGTGTCACCCACCTCGAACCCCTTGTCCTCGGGCAGTTGGAAGTCCGACAGCTTGATGTGGTAGTTGGTCTTGCCGTAGTTGTCCTCGGAGGTGCCGACGAACTCGCCCTCGACAAAATCGTCCTTTTCCCACTCTTTCCAGGGGAGGTACTTCTTGGCGCCGCCGACTTCCTTGAATTTCTTGCTCTTCACTTCGGGCATATACATACTCCTACTTACTGTACTTTCGCTCTGATCCTTGGACCCACTCCAAGGCCAAACCGGAAGCGGTTAATACTTTGAAGGCATCGCTGTCTGGAGTAATGCCATCGATCCTCCAGCACTTGAACGCCGGAACCCAATAGCCTCTCCAGTTTTTGATCTCTTCTCGGAGATCATAACTGCGCGAACTGTGGTCTTTCACCCACCAATCGCACTTCATACCCGCGGAGGCCAATTCCAATGGCCAGGTTTCGGTTCCGGGGAATAGGGGGTCTTATTAAAGTACAGTCCGGTGGGGTTCATCACGAAGAGCATACACTCCCCATTCTCTAGGACTTGGGTGATGATCGCAGGACTGGGTTCAGCCTTGTGCTCACCGCCAGGGCTACCGTAACGCTGATAATGGACAATCCGACCAATACTAGGTTTCTGCTCCATAGATGCTCCTTTTACAGGTAGACGGAAGTGTCCACCTTTTTAAAATAGGGTTTGAAACGGGTGTAGTCGTCCAGGGCCCGCTCATCGACGTGGATCTTGGAGGTGTGGAACTTCACACCGCTCACGGTGAACTCGCCTTCCTCGTACTTGGGTCCCCACATCTTCCCGTCCAGGCGGACGTTGGCGCGGGCCCGCAGGTGCTCGGGGAACATGTCCCTGAAGGCCTGGCGCATACACCTTGCCAGGTCGGAAGCATCGCTCGCGATGTGGTCCGAAAGCGCCTTGCTCTCGATGTAGAGGGCGTCGTGGAGGGTGACCACCACGTTGATGTTGGCGTAGTGGCAGAGCTCCACAGCCCGGCGAAGGATGCTGGCGCCAGTGCCCTGGACCGGGAAGTTCAGGACCGAGCGGTGGTTCCAGTTGTCGCCCCACATGGCCCAGCCGTCGGGCAGCATGAGGTGCTTCTTGGACTTGTAGTACTGCATGGTCTTGTCCTTCCACCTCACGTACTGGGGGAAGGAGCGCTCGAATTTCTTGATGAGGGAGAAGGCCTCGGACTCGGTGACGGTACGTCCGATGTCGGCGGAGAGTTTCAGGGCCAGACCTTTCTCCGCCATTCCATACTGGATTCCCAGCACGGTCGCCTTGAACAGGTCCCGCTGCTCCTTGTACTGCGCCTTGGTGCCTTCCGGGGGCACGGCCCCGGCCAGCTTGGCGAAGTACAGGTACACGTCCCCTGATTCGTAGGCCTTCAGCATGTTCTCGTCTTCAGAGAGGAGGGCGGCGATCAAGAACTCCTGGGAGGAGAAGTCGATGCCGATGATGACCCTCTCCTTGGGGGGCTGCACCAGGGCCCGCATCCACGCCGCCTTGAGGAAGATGAACCCGGTGGCCGACGGCTGATTGCGGCCCGACTGGGACCCGTAGATGCCCAGAAAAGGGCGCACCCGGTGATCCGTTCCCACCGATTCCCAGAAGGACTTGCGCTTGGCGCCCTCCTTCATGGGCATGAACCCGTTAAGCGACTGTTTGAATTTCAGGTAGCGCACCATCTGGGCGCCCAGGTTCCCGCGAGGGTAGGTGTGCTTGTAGTCGAAATGCTCCTGGAAGGCGTCCAGGGAGAGGGAGTAGGCGCCCGTGTCGGTCTTCTCCCACCGGGACTGGACGGCCATGGGCAGGGTCTTGATCCACTCCCTGGTGGCCTTCTGGTCCCAGGTGAAGTCCCCGGTCTTGGGGACGAACTTGAAGGGGCGGATGTCCGGGAACTGGGAGTTGATGTCCCTCTGGAGGGCCCGCATCATGTTGGGCACGTTTTCGGAGAAAGCGCGGGTCTCCTCGTAGTTGATGGGGTAGCCGCGGGCCTCGATGAGGGCGGTGAGGCAGGAGTAGCGCCCGCGGGTGAGCATGTACTCCAGCATCCTCTCATGGTGGTCCTGGGGCAGGAGCGTCATGTACTCGGTGGCCATGGCCTTGTAGAGGGGAAGGAGGTGCTCCACGTCGCTTTCGCAGTACTGGATAATCTCTTCCCGGTTGGCGTGGATCAGGTTCGGGTCCCGGGAGAGGATCACCTGGCGCATGGCCTCCTTGCGCTCCTCGTCGATCCTCTCGTTCAGGAACTTGAAGCAGGCGGAGGCCAGGCCGAACTCGGGCCTGGAGTTGTTCACCTTCTTGGTCTGGTCGTAGGACACGCGCCCGTGGGTGGTGACCACCTGGCCCCCAATGAGGTGGCGCCCGTACTCGATTTTGTGGTTGTGGTTCGCCAGCAGCCGGTACTCGTTGTAGAGGTCGATGACCTTGTACTTCACCGGGTCGATGCCCAGGGTGATGAGGCAGCGGGCCTCGGCAATCGCCATGTAGGTCAGGAAGATGCACCCCTTGGTGTGCAGGAAGTGCAGGCGTTCTTGGAGGGCGTGCCAGTCCTGGTCGGTGTCCCCGTCGTTCAGCCAGTAGGACTCCACCTGCCCATCGACGATGAGAGAGGCGCAGACTAGGGTGGGGTGGGGTTCTTCGGAGGAGTGGAATTCGAAGTCGATGGGCACATAATTATACTTCATGGCGGATACTTCTAATTAAAATTTGATCGTGCCCGCAGATAAAAGCAGGTTCTGGTCAGACTTTCAAGAAAAAATTTAGCGCTTGGAGCGAGGGCCGCGGCCGGTCAGGATCACAAGGTCCTGAGTTCCGGAAACCGCCAGGGCGTAGATGGCGTTGACCACCCCGACACCGGGGTTGTAGCGGGTGCCCGGGGCCAGGAGGAACCCGTCGGTGGCGGAAGTCGGGCGGGACCCGAACTTGAACTGGATGCCCACGGTGCCCCGGTTTTCCAGCTCCACGAAGGAGCGCCGGAAGTCCTCCGCCTTCACCAAGTCGGCCGAGGAGCTCAGGACCTGGAAGCGGGTGGGGGCCTGCATGTAGATGGATTCGATGACGGTGTCGGATTGGGCCTGCGCCGGGGAGGCAAGGAAGAGGCAGGCGAGGGCGAGTGCCAAAAAAGTGCGCATGGGTTCTCCTATGAGCAAATTATAGGCAATGCCGGAAAAAAGGCAATTAAAAAGGCCCTGAGTGTTCCAGAATAGGTTCACTCAGGGCCCCCACACACGAGTTAAAAGAAAAGGGTCCTTTTAACTAGTCGCAATCCTTGAACTTGACCCCGTCGAAGTAGTCCCCGCTGGAGTGGTACTGCACTTTGAACCCCGCGTAGGGTTTGCATCCTTTGGAGGTGTACTCCACCATGGCCGCGAACTTCCCGGCCGCCTTCCAGGGAAGATAGTCTTCGCGCTCGTTGTAGCGCCCCGCCTCCTCGATGAACACCCCGTCGCTGTGCTGGGCCTTCAGGTCGGAAATGGTCGGGTTGTTCTTGGCGATGTGGCACATGCCCACCTTGTGGGCGTAGTCGGCCCGGCGCTTGTTGGCCGCACCCGCCTCGGCGCGGGTGAGGGGGAACCCGGTCTCGTTGTCCTCGGGATCCACCTCGTTGTCGTCTTCCACGCAGTCGCAGCCCGCCTTAGCGAACTGGTCGTAGCGCTTGTCCCAGAAGGCGTGGGCGGGGGAGCTCACGCGCACGTCGGCCCACCACTCGTTCCAGCCGGACATCTTCTTGCCCTTCGCCTTGGAGGGGAACTGGCCGATGTCGTGACGCCAGGGTTCGTAGGAGAGGGAGTGGTAGCAGATGACCCGCACGCCTTGTTCGTGGAGGTCGGCCACCTGCTGGGCGAGCTCGGAGTAGTCCTCCTTCACCGCCTCGATGTTCACGATCTGCGTGCCGGCCTTGAGCTGGTCCACGTAGTCGCCGTCGTCCTCGTCCAGGATCTGGAACTTGAGGCGCGGGGCCGGCCTATACCAGGAGACCGGCTCTCCGCCCGCCGGGGGCTTGGAGATGGGGGTCACGTCTACGGGAGGGCCGGGGTCGACCGGCGGGTCGCCAACAGGGGGGCCGGACTTGCAGGCGGTGAGCGCGAGCAGGGCCGCGAGGACCAAGTGCTTCATGGGATTTCTCCTAAGTTAGGGATGAAGACCCATTATAGGAGGGCCCCAGGCCGGGGTCCAGGGTGGCGATGCATCTTCCCGCCGCGGGCGTTGTTACAGTGCTTGTGCGTCAAGACGAGGTTGTCCCGGCGGTTGGAACCGCCCTTGGAGACCGGCACTTTGTGCTCCACCGAGGCCTCCTCGATGGTGGCGATGGGGATGTGGCACAGCCAGCAGACCACTCCGGGGTAGTACATCCTCTCCCGGTAGGACCTCATGCCCTTGCGGCGGGGCCGGTGCATGTCCTGGGGCATCCCACCATCGCCAATGGCCAGAAGGACGAGGTGGCGAGGGGACTTGGCCTTGAACCCGTGCTGGGCCCCGTTCACGTACACCGTGCCCTTAGAGGGGTAATAGTTGACGATGAAGTCCCCGCCCCGGATTTGGATATGGAAGTAGGCCGGCTGCCACACCTCCAGCTTGGGCGCCATGGTGGGCGCGTGTTCCTGAATCGCCTCGCGGATTTGTTCAACCGTCAAGTTCTTCATAAATAGGTTCCATTTGGGTCCGAGGACGAAGGAGCAGGCCGCCCATCTCCACATGCTGTTTCTCGCCAGGGTGAAGTCTCTTGGTCTCCTTCTTAGATGGGGCGTACCACTCATGGGTCGGAACCGGGGCCACCATCGGAGGCGGGAACTTGGGGTAGAAACCACTTTGGGCGTCGGCCATGCACCCGGGTACCATGCATCCGATCATAAAGGGCGTGGTCCCTTCGGCCACATCGACGGTCACGGTGCTGTGCCCATTCCCACACCTATAGATGTTCAATTTCGGGTGTCTCATGCTGCTCTCCTATCTTTCCGTTTTTGTTGCCCGTACTTTCGCCTGTCTAGGAACCGCCACGTGGAGGCGTCGATTTCATGCCGGACCCGCTCTTCGGGCGTGAAGAGATCCCTGCCCAGCCATCTCTCGAAGGCCAGCACCTCGGCGTAGGTGATTTCCGCCCGCCCGGTCTCCAGGCGGTGGAGGCGAGTGCGCTGGATGCCCACCCCGTTGGACATGGCCGTGAGCTTGAGATTGAGGCCCTCCCTCAGGGCCAGCAGAACCGCTGCCTGGGTCGACAGGAGCTCAGGGCGGTTGTAGCGGTAGTCCTTATTCACCCGGGAGCGGATGCCCACATGGCCCTTGCGCCTCATTGGACCTTCCCCTTCTTTTTCCCGTCCACATACCCAACACCCTTGCACGTGGGGCACACCACCCTGTTCAACTTCTTCGCCATGAGCTTGGAGACTTGGTCCCCGCTCCACCCGGTCTCGCACTTGCTGCACTCCACCTCATCGTCAGAGTGCAGGAGAGGACAGTTGTCGTCAGACCCCTCCACCGAATTGTTGATAGTGAAGTGGTTGTTGTCCGACCCGCACTTGGGGCACTCCCACTGTTTGTCGGTGGGCTGGAACTTCGTGTGCTTTGCTGTGCACTCCATCTAGACCTCCTTATTGGACCTTCACCACGTTCATCAAGCGCCCGTCCCACAGGCCGTAGCCAATAACCTCCATGCAAAACCCCTTCTCCGGGCGGTAGTCGCACTCGTCGTCCTTGGACCCGGACCCAAATGTCCAGAAATCGTCCCAATAGTTGGCGATCAGGTGCTCGTGCCCGTGGACGTACTTCAGCTTCGGATACTTCCTCTTCAACCCCAGGATGAACTCCTTGTGCTGCCCGTCCACGTCGTTCTTGTGCCCGCCGAACCCCACGATGTTGTGGTGGGCCAGCAGGAACTGATGCTTGCCAGTACACTCGGAGAGGCCTAGGGCCTTGTCCAGGAACTCTTCCTGGCGGCCCAGAATGTCGTATTCCTTGCCCACGTAGTACACGGTGCTGTCCATGGTGAGCACGCAGGCGTCCGCAAACACTAACATCTTGTAGGAGTTCCCGAACTTGCAACCGAGCTTGTCGGCGTTGGTGGCCAGCCAATCCCGCTCCTTTTGCGCTATTGCCATGGAGTCATGGTTTCCGAGAATGCAGTGGGTTTCCGCCCCGGGGATCAGGAAGGGGCGCACATTGGCCTCAAATTCCTTAGGCCCTGTAATCCCCCAGGGGTATCCCAGGTCCCCAAGGAGGAAGATGAACTTCGGTTTGCGCTCCTTGATGTGCTGGACCACCACCTTCCGCACCGCAGAGTTCTCACCCGTGTCCCCGATGAAGATGGCGTCCTCGAATTTCTGGTTGGCGTAGGTGCGATCGATGTTCACCTCCATGCCCACCCGTTCATAGGCCCAATAAGTACCACCCAGACCCAAGGCCAAGGTCACCGCCCCGACCACCACCTTTCCGGTCTTGGTCAGTTTCTTCCAAAACTTCTTCACTGAGAACCTCCATGGACAACGTACAGAACGACGGCCACCCAAATGACCATCAACACCAAAACCATGTTGCGCATCAGTGCACCGGGCCCTGAGGCTTCTCTTCCTCATCCTCATCCTCATCCTCTTCCACCACCAAATCCTTAATATCCTCTTGGGAGCAGTTCTCCGCCACCCAAGTCAGGATTTCGTGCTTATCCAGGGCCCCGAGAATGTCGTCCAGGTCGATCCCGGCCAAGTACTCAGTCCAGGAGTGCAGTTGGCGGGCCTCTTCCAGAACCATCTCGTCGGGCACCTCGGTGAGGATTTCGGAGTGGTCCACGCCCCAAAGGTCCACCTGGATTTTTCCGGTAGGACTTCCGGCCTTCACGTCCATTTGATCGATGTTGAGAGTGATGTAGTCCATTATTTACACTCCCTAAGCAAACCCAAAAGTTTATCAGCGAATTCGCCCATACGTTCGGACCTCGCCGCCAACCTCGCCGCCTCCGCCGCCGACTCCGCCGCCAACGCCGACGCCGACTCCGCCGCCGACTCCGCCGCCGACCACGCCGCCGACTCCGCCGCCAAC
>Ga0208005_1000143_pt1 | contig 31764 bp, 50 predicted proteins | sample DEB19_08_DNA_3_FD_184530 | JGI IMG/M metagenome (GOLD analysis project Ga0208005, IMG submission 184530) | Aqueous microbial communities from the Delaware River and Bay under freshwater to marine salinity gradient to study organic matter... | ecosystem: Environmental > Aquatic > Marine > Coastal... | reverse complement strand
CGTAGCGGTCGTTTTCATCAGAGCCAGCTGCCGGGTAGAACCACCAGATTTCGTCGAACTGCTCGTTCGTGCCGCAAACAACTTGGTCAAATTGCTGCTTATTGATGTCGTCGAACACGTAGCTGCGCACTGAACAGGGCAACGTTTTTACGGTACCGTCGTAGTAGTAGAACTTGTCTTTGCCCATCCAGTACGCAATGTTGTTGGAATACACGACGGCGTTGGGGCTGATGATTGTAATGTTGTCCCCGAGTAGTTGCGCACCCCACACTTCCGGAGCTCCGAGGTACTGCAGGCCATATACGGCCGCATCAGTAAATACCAACACTTCCTGACGCGCTTGCTTAGCTGCGACTATTTGGGTGCCTTTTGAGACACGTAGGCTGCCGGCTTGGTTGGTTGCCTCGGGGGTCCAGTTTGCTACGTCCTCTTGGTCGGACCAACGGATCAGCATAGGGTCAAGCGCGCTGCTGCCAATCTCATTCGCCCCGAAACAGAACGCAAACCGAAAAATGTCAGACACGAAGGCGATGTTGGTAATCGTCGGGACATCTGATGCGCCACCAAGAGAGGACACATAAACAGCCCGGGTTGTCACCCCGGTACTAGCGTCCCAATAAAACGGCTTCCCGCCGCGGTAGGTGAAGAACAGGTCTTCCCCGAAGTTGTTTTGGCTCCATATACGCATAGGCGCGATAGTGGTGCCACCAATCCCCCACGTACCAAACCCCCAACGACCTGCGCCCCATCCAGTAAACGGCACTTCTATCTCGTTACCTACTGGAATTTGATAGGCCGCTACAACGGCGGCGCCGCCGTCTCCGCTGTCAGACGAATTGGCCGTGGCTGTAGCTACAATCGTGTAGTTGTCGTCGTCGATGATGGAGGCGATGCTGTATTCTTGGTTGAGCACCGCTGCAGTGATGTTGCCACCCAAACTTACGGCGCCGGAGAAAGTCACGTAGTCCCCCTGCTGGGCACCATGGTCAACATCGGTGACGGTGAGAACAGCAGAGCCGTTAGTAGCCGCAAAAGTCACATCTCCGGCAGAGGTTGTCAGCCGAATCGGCGTCACGTCAAAGTAATCGCCCCCGCGCTCGATGTAGTACTTGAGGTTTGTGCCGACAGATACGAGGTTTTGGCCGGCCAGTGTGGCCCAGTTGGTCATGGAACGGCACACGCCGAGGTAGGTGTTGGAAGACAAGCGCTGCCACCCACCAATTTTTTGAGGCAAGCCGACGCGAAACCGAACTTTGTTGGTTTCGTACCATGTCCCTTCGGCAGCATACCGCGTGTTTTCTCGGTTAACCCCGGACTTGAACGTGATTTTTTTCAGCATTGGGATTAGCCCCCGGATAAAAACAGCGCCCGCTCTGCTTCTCTACGCCTGACCAGCCCGGCAAGAACGACGCCGTTCGATTTCCGCCATTTGAGTAATTCATCTGCCGCGCCAGCGTAGTCGCCTCGATTGTATTTCATTCGCAATGTCGAGGATTGCAAATTCCCTAGCCCCACATTGAACGCAAAGCTAACCAGTGTCGATAGGTGGCGATCATTATCAGCAGCAGCAGGACATAATCGTAATACCCCATCCGAAAAGCGTTGTAAGTCCGCCTCAAGAAGCGAATTAATTTCGTCAGCATCCCAGACTCGATTATGCTGTGGCTTTAGTGGATAGGAGGCTCTATCGTCTGTTTTAAGCCTTGCTTGCTCAGGGTATAGCACATGGCCGTACCCAATTGTCCAAAGCGTAGCAGGACACCTATAGGGGCTGCTATGGCAACCCTCAAAGGCTTTAATCAGATTAATGCCTTCCTCAGATGTTTGCATATGATTTACACTTCTCAAAGTGATATCTACGCATATTACCCCCACCACCAGAAAGCCCACATGATGGGCAGGTAACAATCTGCCTTTTACCCTTACACGCCTCTGACAACTTTGCTGAGAAGTTAGGGTTGCTTATGCGTTTTGCAGAACCAACAACATAAGCCGCACTATCCCTTTTAGTGCCAGTAGCGCCGTCAGCGTTTGGACTTTTGTTGTAAAGGTCATCGCCAAAAAAACACTCAAGACAAGCAGTTTCAAGTTCACGCGCCTGCTCTATTGTGTCTGTCTTAGCTAAAACAACAAACTCAAAGCCATCAATACCGTAAATCGTAGCGTCGTCTTGATAAGGCTGCCGATTAAGAAAACGCTTGTGCTTTATTGACCATCGGTGCTGCGCCAAACGCCTGCCAATGTTTATACTGCTTCCAACATAGGCTTTACGGTTGAATATGTTTATGACCGCGTAAACGCCTATCATTTGCCAAACGCCCTTCCGCCAAAATGGAAAGCGATGATTGCGGCCAAAATAGACATTTCATCGTCACTGAAAACCATATTCATGGCATCAGCAAATGCGACACCAGTTGAATAGGCGTACCAGATGCCAGCAATATCAACGGTGATAAGTAAGCCAACAAAGAGGTAGGTGACAATCGGTCGCACTGAAGCCCGAAGGTTAATAACCCAGATTGACGCGCCCTCCCCGATTTTCATGTCGTGCTTCCACATCGCAATCTTTTCCTGCGCCTGTGTTTGCATGGCGATCTGATCTGTTTTGATTTCCTCGACTCGTGCCTGAGCGATGTAACCCTCTTTCGCCAGCGCAATTTCACGTTCGCGCTGTGCGGCCATCAAAGCCAGCTCGTGCTTCATTTCGCCGCGACTTTGGAAGTAGTCCAAAACCTTCGGCAATCCCCCGGAGGCGAATCCCAGCAGGGTAGATAAGAGAGTCATCATGGTTACATCCTCTGCATTATGTAGACTGCGGCAGCTATCGGTATTGCCACGATCAGAGCGATCAAGGCAATGGCGACAGCGTTTAATATTAGTTTCTTGATCTTTCTGGCGCGAGCGTCGATTGCTTTTTGACGCGAGTCTCGAATTTTGTTTCGATCTTTTATCATGTCCCGATAGGCATCTACGCCGAAACGGTACACGATCATTTCTCTAAGTTCTCGTTCCTGCTGCTCAATCTTTTTGCGGCGCATCAGGTTTTCGATGGCTTCTTGCTCGACAGAGGACTTAGCAAAAACCTTTTTAAATAGCGGCGGATCAGAGGCTTCCTCGTCGGCTGCTTTTACATCAGCGATGGCCCCGAACCAGGTTCCTAGTTGCCCGCCCATGTCCTCCAGCTCTCGGCCTACCTCGATGCCCTTCTTGAGCATATTGTAGGCCGATGTAGCTATAGCCATAGCCGAGACGGGATCGAGCATGGTTATTCACCATTGCCGTTAATCTTGCTCCATCCGCCAACTACAAGCAGGCCGAGAACAAAAACAGTCCCAGCCCTAGCGATAGTCTGCCAGATTGTTTTCTTGATGCCGCGCCAGTCGGTAATCAAAGAGCGAAGGTCACGAACATCGGTACCGGCGTCATCGTCATGAAGCCCGACTTCTTTCAAAGCCGATTTCATTTCCTCACGGACGATCTGACGTAACGCGATTTCGTCGATGTTCATGGCGACTCCTTACGGCTTGACGGGCCAAGTGATTGAAACTGGAAAGCCCGCTTGCTGCGGAAGGTCTCGCAGGGCTTGACGGTAGGCCGCCCACTCACTCGGAATTGCCTGACCAGATTCCAGAGACTTGATGACGACCCAATCACACTCCGACAAAAGCCTGTCTCGCTGGGTTCTGGCGTTGGCTGCAAACTCGGCATCCTTCTGTGCTTTGTAGGCTGCTTCCTGTTCAACGGCTGTGGTCTCGCCGTCAACAAAGACTGGGCCAAGTATGTACTTGGTGTACCACTTGCCCTGAACTTGCTCCACGCCGTCACGCTGCGAGTATTGGTAGACCGTCCCGCCTGAATCCTGCGGGCCTTCAAAGACAGGATCAGCACCAAGGTTGTCCAGAATCTCGTCTGTCGTCTGCCCCCATGTAGGGCCGCCATTGGCCTGCTGGTAAGCACGAAACTCCTGTTCAAGCATGACTTGGCCTGTTGATCTGATTCGGATTTCCATGGTTACCTCTAAGCTATTGCCAAAAAGATATAGTTGGCAGAACTGACGTTAATGTTAGTTGCCGCAAGCTGATTGACGATAAAACCAGTGCTGTTTGTGTCTACGCTGTCATCGGTAGTCACTTCAGCGGCAGTATCATTAAGGCTCAGGTGCGGATCGTTACCCGCTACGATACCACGGGCAGAGTCCCAGACGTACCAATCTCCGGTGGAGTTTATGCGCTTTATGAGAACGAATTTAGCGCCTCCGGTGAAGCCGCAGTTTATCGTCTGGCTACTGCCGTTTCCTGTGTAGCTGCCTACTTTTGACACACCCGCAACGGTGGCGAAAAGGTAAGTGACGAAAGTGCCTGTGTTCTGATTCACATCGTCATTTGTTCCAACCGTAAATACAGTGGATGTCGGTGCCGTATCGTTCCACATCGTATCCAGATCAGCCGTTGCAGCAGTGCTGTTCAAGATCAGATAATCAGTCGGATCATTGTTGGCATAGACAATCCAGTTATCTGCCGCGCTGCGTTTTTTGCGGATCATTAACTCAGGCACAGCGCCCAAATTGTGCGTGATCGTATGTGCCGAACCTGTGCCAGTATCGCAAACCACATCCATGAAGCCGGGGGCGCGGCGTAGGCAATACAAAAGAACGCTTGAAGAAACGCTATTCTGCTGAGCGAACAGATTTTGCAAATCAAACTTTTGTTGATCTCCTCCAGTATTAAACGTTGATTCGTCGAACGTATTGGCCGTGGACATCTGCGCTCTCGGGCCTTGCAATCTCGACACAAGATAGTGCTGGCTGGATAGTGCCCTGTCTGTTTCAAAAGCAAGATCGGTTGGGAATCCGGCATTTTGAGTTTGAGTAAATCCGCCAGCGCTGTTGTCGTAGGTGAAAGGCTTAAACACACTCGTCCCACTCGTCGGCACTTTCATCGGGCCACGGCGAATGGCGATGTAGATGTAGATGGCGCTGTTTGTGTTGTAGCCCGCATCAGTTGTGTTTATTTGAAACCCTGTAGATGTAGGCGTTACAAACGTGCCTGTGCTTTCCGCACTGGACAAATTAGGATTCAGTTCTGCGTCAGTTCCGCCTACAACAAAACCCCTCATGTTATCTATAAGGTTCCAATCTCCTGTAGAGCTAGAACATTTAACAAGTAACCACTGAGGCTCATACCCAAGCGTTACCGTCGGCCCAGCCGCGCTACCATTTCCAGTGTAGCTTCCACACGAAATCACATTGTCCGTCCCAGATAGGCCAAAGCCGCCTGCGTCGTGGGCGAATAGGTAGGCAACGTAGGTGCCAGAATTGGCGGTAATGTTAAAACCACCCTTTACTTTGAAAGAAGTGCTTGTAAAGCTGGCATTAAATGATGCGTCATCAAAGGCAGCAGTAGTGTTTAGTGCCCCAAATTTTGTTTGATCGTACCTGTGCAGCACCACCCAGTTTCCGGTGTTGGTTGTTGATTTCATAATCACACAACCCGGTGTAGAGCCTAAATTGTGGTTTACAGTTAACTCAGTACCAACCCCCGGAGCTGTGAACGTCACAATATCAAAGAACTTCGGCTGCTTGCGGAATGACCATGAGACGTATGTGGCTGCATTGGTGTTTATTTTAGCTAGCGTGCCAATAGCAAAGCCCGTAGTGTTAAACGCTGTCAGGCCAGTGCTTTGCGTTGTCTCCGCAGCAGTGCTGTTGCTGACTAAATCTTTTGTGGCTCCCCGCGTAGTATCATATAGCGCATGGTCTGTTGCACCTGATCGGCCTTTCATCCACACCAGCCCACCCTTCGTGGACAGATCAATCCCGTTGGTAATGGTCTGCGTAGAGCCGTTGCCAGTGTAGAGCCATGTTGAGAAAACTGCCTCTATAAATACCCGCTCAGCAGCACCGCCACCGAAAGCATCGTAACTTGCAGACCCGCTGGTTTCTTGTAATGGCATGATTTACGCCTTGAATTGGGTGACTGAGGCCAACACGGTGAACGTGGCACTGCCGGTCTTGATTATCAGGTATCTATAGCTGTCGATGCCACTTGCATTTCCAGCAGTAGGAGCGCCACCGATCCAGCGCGTAGTGACACCAGAGGTAGTGCCATCCACTTGCACCACGTTGTTGTAGTAGGCCGTGGAGCCTTGGGTGACAAGGAAAGCAACGGTTGTGGACTGACCAGTGGACAATGCGGTGTTCAGGCTCGTGCCGCTGGAAGCCCTGAAGTTTACCGTCCAGTTGGCAGAAGCGTTTGAAGTGTAGTACAGAACAGATTGAGTCGTGATGTCGTAGTTGATCGTGCCTGTTGCAGCAGTAGCCGATACAGTGGCAGTTTCAGCCGCGTCAGAAAGCACGATTCCGAGTGCGCTGGTTGACCCGCTGAATGTCTGCGTTGCTGTAAAAGTCGTTGCCGTCCCTGGTGCCACAAAATCTGTTCCGGCTGTCGCAGCAGTAAATGCGCTCGTTCCGTTCCCTTTCAAAACGCCCGTGAGCGTTGTGGCTCCGGTGCCGCCATTGGCTACGGGAAGAGTGCCAGTAACCTGAGAGGTAAGGTCTACCCCGCTCAAAGTGCCGCCCAGCGTCAGGTTGCCGGAACTTGTAACAGTGCCCGTCAGGGTAATCCCGTTGACCGTACCAGTGCCGCTTACTGAGGTCACTGTACCAGACGTTGTAGTTGGGTTGGCATTGGTAACCGCAGCCCCTGCCCCTGCACCGTCGGTCACGACCATCACTTTGCCGCCGTTGGCAATCGTCACCGAGCTGCCAGAACCCTGCGCAATCGTAATCGACTGACTGCCGGTGGTGGCGTTCTCGATGATCCAGACCTTGGACACCGTGTTCGGTGCCAGCGTCACGGTGCGCGTGGCGGTCAAGGACACAGCAGAGGTGATCTTCAAGTACAGCGAGCGAGTGCCGTCCGCCGTAGCATTCGGCATCGTGAAGGTCTCGTCCGCATTCGCGGCCATCTGCTTAGTGCCAAGGCTGAACGCGTCAGCAATCAGGGACAGGTTGGTGTTGGTACTTGTGCCCCACTGCCCATCCTCATCGCCCGTGGCGATCTCTTTCAGTCGGAGGTCATTCGCGTATGTTGCCATCTTTCAGCTCCTAGGCCGCTTTGTTTATGTCGACCCATGTAGGGGTCTGAGCGTCATTTATAGTAACCCAATTCGGGTTCTGTGTATCGTTGACGTTGGTCCACCCGGCGATCCTAACTGTACCTACTGCACCAGTACCAGATACTCCGACCGGCACAACAATGTCGCTTATTTTGAAGGACACCGTGCCGACGCCTCCAGTGGCAGAAACCCCGACGGGAATGACTGTCTGGCCTACGCCCGTGGTAACACTACCAACGCTCCCGGTGCCTTCTACGCCAGTGGCTACAACCGCACCGCTGTACGCTACCGTAACACTGCCTACCGCACCGCTGCCGCTCACACCGACCGGAATAACCGTAGAATTAATGGCTAGTGCAGGGCTACCAACTTCTCCTGTTCCTGATACGCCTACCGGCACAATCACCTTGCTGAAGGAAAGCGAAACATCCCCTACAGCACCTGCTCCAGAAACCCCCGTGACTTCAATCAGGATGCCTGAACGAATGGTGACAGCACCAACAGCACCTTGCGCGGCAACTCCGGTGGGGGTAATTATCTCTGCTATAGCGGGCGTGCCGACAGCACCATTCCCTTGGACACCGGGGGGTACTACAGATACAGCTGTAACTGGGGCGGTGGTTGCCCCTGTCCCTAAGACCCCCTGCACAATTAACGATAGGGCCAAACCAACACTACCAACGGCACCTGCCCCTTCAACCCCAGTGGCAAGGACGTTGCGGTTTACCGCAGTGAAAACTGTACCAACCTGCCCCTGACCAGATACTGAGATAGACCCAGTACCAAAGGGCAGTTCTCCCCATCCGGCGCGACCCCAACCACCCAAGGGCAGCACAATACCGCCGCTTATCACTTGAGTTGAAACAGCTCCAACAGCCCCCGTACCAGAGACGCCAGTAACAGCGACCGTGACAGCTCCCCCCGCGGCAGGCAGGGAAGCAAAGGGTACTTCTGAGAAACTGCTAAACCCAAACATTTAGGTCCCTGTTGGCTCGTTAGGCCAAACTACGGAGTACGGAAAACCGGGCTGTTGCGGAACATCTCTGAGCGCTTGTCTGTAAGTAGCCCACGCTGCACGATCAACAGTTGCATCCGGTGTTTGTGTCCAATCTGTAGCTCTTAGTTTATCAGAACGACGATCTCTAACACGCTGCGAAGCAATCTCTTCTGAAATCGGCGTAGCTGACCAAACCTGTTTGTATTGCCCTTCTTGGCGTACTACCGAGTAGGCCAGCTGGTTAACCGACGTGTCCACTTCTGGAGGGGGCGTTTGCGAAACAATAGCAACGCCAAAACCTTCAAGCACCAATGGGCTCAAGGTGTCCGGGAACGACGTGTGGGGGTTATCCCGCTGCAGATCGTTCAAGTAGTACGGGGCTTTGATTGACCCATCTGCCATCAATTTTGCATACATAGTGAAAACCTTTACAACGAAAATTGGTACAAGATAGTGGTCGAACCTATAAACAATCTTCTACCAGTGTCCCTGAAAAAAACAGCTGTACTTCCAGCGGGGCCTGATGGCTCATATGAAAAAGATTGCCCTGAATAACTCGAAGTGCTCACGTTCCACGCGGTTGTAAGCGAGTACTGATGCAGCTTTAAAGAATCTCCGCCAATATAAAACGCTGTACCATCCGGCTTAAAAAACAAGGCATTGGGCACAGTTTCCTGCGATGCTACAGAGAATATTTGGACATACGAAGCGGTGCTTATGTCCCACGCCGAAGACAAAGAATACTCATTTACGTCGTCCCCACTTGTGCCAATAACATACATCTTCGTGCCATCGGAACTAAACTGAAGTGCAGTTGCGGCTGATTCTTGTGTTGCTACGGAAAATCCTTGAGTATACGTAGCAGTGCTGACGTTCCACGCAGTGGATAAAGTGTACTCTCTTACTAGGTCACTGCCCGACCCCACCATGTACATCTTAGTCCCGTCGGGTTTGAAAAACAGCCCTGTCGGGGTTGTGTCTTGTAAAGCAACAGAAACGCTTCTAACAAAAGATGATGTTGTTATGTCCCAAGCTGATGAAAGACTGTACTCGTAAACAGCGTCATTGCCTGTAGCCACCCTGTACATGACTGTCCCATCGGGTTTGAAAAAAACTGCTCTTCCCCCGCTGGATTGTGACGATGTTGTAAACGATGTTGGTAATTTGGCAGTACTTATGTCCCAAGGACTGGAAAGGAGAAAACGAGAAACGGAATCAGCCTCTGCCCCCACGACATACAGTTGCAAACCATCAGGGGAAAAATAAAGGCCGGTTGGAGATGTTTCAGCCGTAGCGATAGAAAGTGTTCTCACGTAACTTGTTGTGCTTATGTTCCACGCGGATGACAACGTATATTGATACACGCTGCTGTTAAGCCCCCCCACAACATACATACCCAACCCGTCAGATGTAAAAAACAACCCCCTTGGGGTGGTGTCTTGGGAACCAACAGAAAACACTTGAACGTAACTTGCTGTGCTTATATCCCACGCAGAAGACAATGCGTACTCGTTAACATCATTGCCGGTGTCCCCTAGAACGTACATTTTTGTTCCGTCTGGCTTAAAGAAGACATCCGAGGGGGCGGTTTCTTGCGCGGCAACAGAAAAACTTCTAACGTAGCTCGCAGAACTTATGTCCCATGCGGAAGACAAAGCGTACTGATATATGCTATCGTTTATGTTGCCCGCTATGTACATCGCTGTCCCGTCTGGTTTGAAAAACAGTCCTTCCGGGCTTGTGTCTTGACTTGCGACAGAGAATACTCGTACGTAACTGGCAGTTGTTATGTCCCAAGGCGTTGAAAGGCTGAATTCGTTTACCTCATCGCCCCCCGAACCAACTATGTACATCCGCGTTCCGTCGGGTTTAAAAAATAAACCCTCGGGGATAGATTCTTGGGACGTGACGGAAAACTGCTGCACATAAACATCAGCGTAAGCGTTCAAATTCCACGCCATATTTTGGTCAGCTGCGGTAAGAAGTTTCCCTGTCAACACTACGCATCCCCCACTCTTGCCCCGTATAACGTAGTACTTACTTTCCAAAGCTGGACCACGGTGTAGCCGCTAGTCTGAAGCGTGGGGGCCAAGCCGGCGTTGGTTTTCCATGTAACGCTAGGCCATGTAATGGTGTACGCGCTACCGTCGTCGATCATAAGCGTCATAGACTGCCCGGAAGCAAAAGACGAGGCTGTGGGAGACCGACTGGCGCCCAACGTCCAAAGCTGAATGGTTCCGTTAGCGGGGTTTAGATCAACAGACGCACCGTCAGAAATGGTAAAAACCTCTTCCGTATAGTTGCCGTCAAACACTAGGTCGGTGATGGTTTTACCAGACAAGGTTTGAGTGGCGTCTGTAGCTACAGCTCGCTCCGCAGGGTAGGTCACGAAGACGTCTTTGGAGTTCGAGGCGAAAGATACCGCGGACCCCCCGCTGCTGGACTCTAAGATTGTGTCCCTAGAAAGCGTCGTGCCGCTGGAAGTGTAGGTTCCAATACCTATCTCCCACGTGTTGGCGGTGCCATCGACAATCGCGTAGTAGGTGGTGTTACTGTTTCCGATCACAGAAAAAGATTGATACCCGGCTACGGCCCCAGCCAGCGTCAGCGTGCCAGTTCCAGCCGTAGTCGAGGTTTCTTTGACCCTGTCTTTCAACACCAACGCCATAACCTACCTCACGCGATACGAATGATCGCCGTTGATGCAGCTGCTGCAGGGAACTGAATCTGGAAGTCGCCGGAGCTTACCGTCTGGTCGCCGCCAAAACTCAGAACCGCGCAAGCGGAGTTGGAGTTGTTGGTGTTGTAAATCATCGCCCCGCAAGTGGTGAAAGACGCGCTTGACCACGTAGTATCTGCGAAGTCGGTAATAGCGGTTGTGCCATCAGCTGTCGGGGTGACGTTGGTGAGTGTGTTACCCCCCGCGGTATACCCAGTGCCGCTTGCTTCGTCGCTATTACCGGTGATGTTTGAGTAGTTGGTGCTGGCTGCGCCGTACGTGCCGCTGCCCGCAGAAGCGGACTTCAGCAAGGCGATTTTGAATGTATCGCCAGTTGACGCAGTGAAATCGTGCAGACCTTTGAGCAGTTCAACTTTGAAGCTCGTGGGCATTGCGGTAGTAACAGTGATAGCCATTTCAGCTCTCCAGTAGTTTTACAAGTTCCGGGTGCCCAGCGGCGCGGAATCTATTTGCCAATGTGGTGTGGTTGGACCGCACCGCCTGTTTCATGTAATGCACCAGCACTCCACGGATGTCGTTCTTGAACGCCTCTGCCTGATCTCGGATCACCGGGTGGCAGTTGCCCCCAACCGAAATAATCTTGTTCAGTGCCTGTTCCGCCACTTCTTCTGGGGTAAACCCCCTACCAGACACCAAAGTTGCTTTGATCTCGCCTATTTCGGCCCCGCCAAGTGCGCTAAGCATTACCAATCTTCCTCTTTACTTGTCCGTCTCGGTACGCGTCGCCTCGCAGCTTACCATCACCAACCTGAATAAGCAGCGTAAGGGCTTGCACGTAGAGCTTTTCATACAGCGCCACCAAGGCTTGCTCACCTTGCTGGAATCGGATTGCTTCAACCAAGGCCCCGTTGAGAAGGGCAGAATCAAACTCATCACCCAGCCATGTCGTGCCCGCTGTAACAATGGACTCCGGGTAGTACGAAAAGTGAATCTCAGCGTTGTAGTTCGAGTTTGGCGTCGGGCCAAGGATGAACGTATTCTGGTCAAACACCGCGTAGTGTTTTGGTTTACCGGTGTCACTGGGCCCCGGATAAGCCTCTCGAATGAAGTTTACGTCCTTGTTGAGCAAGTACTCGTAGTCGCCTTCTGCGTCTATTACCGCCAAAGAGTAGACATACAACATGCCTGTGGGCATCGCCAAATACTTATTTCCAGAGGTCAGCGAGCCGGTCTGGTTCTTTCTAAACGCCGGCAAATCCACGGTCGTGTAGATTTTCTGCTCTGCTTGTTGCGTAAACATTGCGAGCTGATCTGCTGTGAACGTCTGTTCGCAGATGTCTTGTATGTTCGCTGTCAGTTCGCTGTAGTTCACGGGTTACCCCTTTACGCCATCGGCCCGCGGGCCATTGTGCCTTTTGTCGCTGCGCCATTACCGCGGGTTTTCACCCCACTGGTTTTCACGTCGACTGACTGGTTCACGGTATCTACCTTGTACGCCGTAGGTACCGCCGGCATTACCACAACTTTCGGAGCCTTCGCATTGGTTTTCATATCCGTGCCTCTTAGGAGATAACGATCTTCACGTAACCTATTGTACCCCCAGCGTGAACTGAACCACTAGGCTGCAGCCGAGCTCGTTCTTGGGGAAACTCATTAAAATCCGGTCTTGGGTCGCGCAACGCTTGTGGGTCGTCTACAGGAAACTCTCCCAGATGCAGCTGCGGTTGGTCTGGGTTCCAGCACTCAGGGCAGGCTTTTACGTGCGTGTCCCTGTTCTTTACGATCAAATTACGAAGGTCTCGCAGCTTGTAAGGGAACCCACACACATCGCACAGGGCAAGCGCTTTTTGACCAGAAGCAAACCGATTGCTCATGGTTACCTCGTGTAGAACATGCGCGGTACGAAGCGAACAGGGGCCTTCTCACGGTCTTCGCCCGCAGCCAGCTCAAACTGGCGCTCGTACTCCGCCTGCAGCATTGGAACCCGCTGCATGAGCTCTGGGGTTTTCTGGGCGATGTAGTACGCCAGCCCTGCCACCAAACACGGCAAGAAGCGGAAGTTTACATCCGGCGTCTGAACCCCACTACCTGCGTCTTGGATTCTTCTCATGCGCCAATACTTCATGATGTAGTAGGGCGCAAGGATGGTTCCCTGATCTGGAACCGGCCACACAGTTACCGTCGGGTTGTCACGGGCACGGTCAATATACAGCTGAATCGGCCGCCCCTGAGTGAGTTTGTTCGGGATAGTGGAGTACGTGGAGACGCTGATTCTTGAAATGTTGAGGTCAGACTGCGTGCTGACGTTGCCAGCCCCGGTACGAATGACGTGCTCAAGAAGGTCGATGGTGTCAGCAGGTAAGGTATATGTTGCTACGCCCTGCCCGAGATTCAGCGTGCCTTCCTCGATGGTCCACATGTTGATGCCGCGGTTTTGCCACTCGATGGTCAGCAGGTTCATAGAGCGACGCGCAGTGCGCAGGTCGTAACCGGAGCGCATTTCTCGGCCGGCACGCTCCCACGCTTCTTCCGCAATCTCGGTGAAGTCTAGATTGAACGCTGTGGTGCCGGACGTTGCCATGCCTATTTCCTCTTCAGCGGCTGCACGCGTTTAGGTGCGCCTGCGGGCTGGCCCAAATTCTTCTTCTGGGCGATCCGCGATTTCTTCTCGGCCGCCGTCATTTCGGAAGCGGTCTTTGGCGTTTTTTCGGAAACGCGTTTGGTCGGTCTGCAGTACGGAGTACCGCGTTTTTCGCCTTCTTGCCGACCACACGCTTTTCCTGTGCGAACGTCCTTCCACTCTTCTTTGAACCAACGCTTCAGCGCCGCGCCTTTCTCAGTCTTCCGAACGGCCATATCAGCCTCCTCGGTTTTTTCTGCACTTGGCGATGGCGCCCGACGCGTAAGCTGACGGGAACACGCGGTACTGGGCCTTCACTTTACGGTAGCAAGCGTCTTTGACGGTGCCACCTTCTTTGAACCCCGGTATTTTGCTGGGGGCCACAGCCCCCATCCCGCGACAGGGCATCATGATTAGACCATCTTGCCTTTGGTGTGGCCCTTCATGCAGCAGCCGTCAGCGCGAGTAACGCCGCCTTTGGCGTAGCCTTTGGTCATGCCGCCACCCATCATTTTCTTGGTGCCACAGGAGCCGCCCATCGCCATTTTCTTCATGGGGCCGGAGCCTTCCATATCCATGCGCTTACGGGGGGACATCATCTTCATATCCATCTTCATTTCTTAGCCCTCTTGGATTTGCGCGTATCGGCGCGGTTGTACTCTTTGGCAACCTCCACCGGTATACCGGCCTTGGCTGCAAACTTCGGGTTATGGGCAGCTGCTGCCATGAACTTGCGCTGACGCTTTGATGTCGACGGCATGACTACCTCAGCAGTTCCAAGCCCGCAGGCTCTTGTTTATGCGGCTGTTCGGGTCGTTGGCCGTTTTAGAGCTGGTGTTCTTGGCTTTCATACCCTTCATGCGTGCGCAGAACGATTTGCGGCGGGCCGCGTCCTTGTCATTCTTCGGGTTGGGCGCGGGTGGCTTCAGGTTCATGCCTTGCGCCTTTGCAGACGCCCGCCCCTTTGCGTTGAGTCCGCCTTTTGGGTCTTTACCTTCTTTGCGAGTCCAAGCTGGTGATTTAGCCACAGAACACCGTCACATTAGTCACTTCAGTTAGTGTCACCACCGCAAAATCAGTTCGATTGTTGCGAGTTGTCAGGATACCCTCTCCCGGAATAGTAACGCTGTCCGAGAAAGCCCCGGAGCCAGCTGGGGTGTCGATCTTAAGCAGTGTCGCACCAGTGGGGCTGTTAAGGTTGAAACTCACAGAGCCAGCGTTAGCAGCGCCCACAAAGTAGAAACTCTTGATGCGCGTACGCGGAAGCGCGAGCGAACCACTTGAACCAATCTTTACGTTGCCCGCTGAAGCACCACTTGCGGTAATGCTGGACACCGAGGTGTAGTAATTGGTTGTTGTGGCCGCCCCGGCGTTGGCGCCTGTCACCACTTCCGTGGTATTGGCCCCAGTCAAATCGCCCACTTTGATCCCGACGACGGTAAACGTAATGCCGCTGTCATTCCCAGCAGACGTAATCGCCAGCTTGTAGCCGGTGCCGTAAGGAGACACGCTCGTAGTAAGCAACGTCAGCGCACCAGCCCCAGCAATCGAAGCGTTTGCGCGCAGAATGTCGTCATCCGGAGCCGGGTTTATAGCCCAAATATCATATTGCATGACTTACTCCTTAATCAGACCTTGCATAACCATTGCTTTTCGAGCTGCAGAGCCAACCGGCGGGAGCTCCACCGGTGCAGCTTGCTGCTCTTGCGTGACCTTTTTGGTCGACTTCTTGGGTTTTTCAGTTTTGACCTCAGTCATAGGTCACCCCTTAGCGAGTTTGCGCCGCCATGATGTAGTCGAGGGTTGTAGCGCGGGTGCCAGAAGCGGAGCCTGAAAGGCTCATGGCTGCTACGGTCAGGTTCTCATCGTCAGGGATGTTGGTGGTGTGCTGAGCAACCACTTTGCCGTTGACGTAGAAAGTCACACTGCCAGTACCATCGACACGGAAAGACAGAACCACGTAGGTGTTATCGGCCAGATCAACGCCGGAGTCTGTGGAAGTCTCAGTGCCATCCTTCTCTGTTTTGCACAGGATAGAGGCGTTGCCATCGTCTACCTGAAACACGATGCGGTCAGCTGCAGTCAGCATGGCTTCCGGGTTGGTAGCGAAGTTTACAGTCAGGCCCACACAGATGTCGGTCTGGTCAGCGTCGTTGCACTTGATGCGGGTGGAGAAGAAAACGCTGCTGTTTGCGTCAACAGAGAACACTTCATTGCCTTGGATTGAGGCGCCGTCATCGTCAGTTGTTGCGGCAGATGTCAGAGCAACCTCGCCACCAACAGTGTCAGCCACGATAGCAACAGAAGCACCGGAGTCTTTCACGACAGTCCAGTCATTGGTGCTGTCGATAGCTACGCTGGTAAAGTCGTCAGCCACAGTAAAAACGGCGAGGTTGATGCCGATGGGCATCTCGCCCATACCGGCAAAGTAGGGGTTTGTGTTTGCGCCAGAATAGAGTAACGGGCCTGAATAATGAGTGCCAGCCATTTTAAAATCCTCACATGCGAGTAGTGCGCTTCAGTCTGCATGTCGTCCGCCCGGTCGGTCTGCAGCGCGTAATGTGTCCGGGGATGCCTCTTTGTAGCAGGTGCGCAGTATGGTGTCAACGCAAAAACAAAAAGGGCCCCGAAGGGCCCTTTCGTAACGACGTAAGTCGTTGATTTGCTTAGGCAGCGCCGGGCGAGCCGAAGATACCAAGCGGGTCAGAAACACCAAAGCTGTAACGCTCGCGTGCCTTGTAACGGGCGTTGCCAGTGTCAAAATCGGCGTCCATGGATGTCTGCATCGGGGTGCGGACGAAGTGCTTCAGGCCGTTCGGAACGTCAGTCATCAGGAACCATGCGTTGTTGTCCGTCAGGTAGTTGTTGACGGTGTGACCGCCGGGGATACTACCCATGGAGCGCATAGCGTTGATGTCGTTGTCCGCGGTTGCCGGGCGCAGTTCAGTTTCGAGCAAACGAGTTGCTACGAACTGCAGCGACGGAGGCACAACCAGCTTACGGGCCTTAGCGGCAATCAGCAGGCCACGTTCGTCAGTCCATGCGGCGATCTGAATGATGGCGGCTTCAAGAGAAGTCTCGTTCAGGTCAGCAGGAGTTGCCGGAGTGTTGCTGTTGGTGCCACCGGAGACCAGCGGGTGGTCAGTGGCGCACAGAGTTTTACCGTCACCGTAAGTCACACCAGAGCCGGCGAACGCATTGTTCAAAACGGCAGCGGCCTTGACCTGCTTGGTGTACGCCATGGCACGAGCCAGTGCTTTGGTGTAGCGGGTAGACAGACTGTCATACAGGTTGTCTTCCACAGCTTCTTCAGTGATGGAGAAGCCCATTGCAATGGTTTCGTGAGTGTAGCGTGCGGTGAACGCTTCTTGTGCGTTGTCGTACGCAATGGCAGCGCCTTCGTTTTTAACCGGGGCGGCACCAAAGCCAGACAGCTTGGTTTCTTCTTCGAAGGAACGCTCAGAGCTTTCGGTCTCGAAAATCTCCGCGTGCTCCTCGCCGTAGCGAGCGTATTCCATGCCAAACAGAGCGTTAAGCCCCGGCAGGAGTTCTTTCAGTAGCTGGGCGCGTGAAATAGCCATGTTCGCCTACTCCTTAAATGCCAGTGTTCACAGACATGCTGTGGAAACCGGGGTTGATTTTAACCAGAACGTCCGGGAACGCATCTGACACGGGGGACACGAAGGCCACAATACGCAGCGCAGCGGGCACAGTGACAACCGTTGCGTCAAGCGCACTGGTTGAATTGCCTGTACGAGTGCTGCCGGTAGAAGTGCTTTGTGCTGCAGCGAAGAACGTGTTGGCGCCAATGGCGGCCTGTGTAGCAGTACCATCGAGCTGGGCTGCGAACAGAACCATGGGGTCATCCACGACAAACGCTTGTACCACACCGGTGGTGCCGGAGGGGTAGTACTGGCTGAAAATCAGCTGGCCCTGAGCGTTGATGTAGCTGCAGCCGACGAATACGCCGAGAGCACCTGTCGCGCTAGTGGAACCAGTCGGCCAGTCGTTGGTAGTTGCATCAGCACCGGTACCGGTGACAATGTTGACGTACCCGTTGGCATTGATGTACACCACGCTTCCGTAGAAGATGTTGGTGTTGTAGCCAGCCGGGTCAATCAGGAACGTAGAGTAGGCCCCTGCGTAGGGCATCCCATCTACGCGCTTAACGGGACGAAGCCCGTACGGTGCGGCAGTTGTAGCCATGATTAACTCCTAAATTAACCTTTACCAAAAGTAACCGTGGTCTTTCTCTCGTTGAAGAGAGGCATCCTCGGGTCGTTTTCTCGCATAAGGTTGTTGTCCACAGCGACCATCTGTGAGCGGTTCTGGTGGGCGTAATAGTCATTACGTTCCTTGACCAGCTCAGTTGGCGCTTTACACAGCAGCAAGCCACCAATCACGATATTGTCCTTGAACCGCTCGTTTTCGATGCTGCTCAGGAAAATCTCAGGGTGGTCTACTGCGCGCACGGGTTCCCAACCTTCACGTAGCTTAGAAGATACATTGATCGCATCAGCTTGGCCTCTGGTACTTACGCGGACCCAATGAAACGAATACCCGGGCTCCGGATTCGGAGTGGGCAGCACTTCTGGGCGGCGCCATGCTTGCTTGCGCGGGGTGCGCTCGCGTTTTTCCAGTTCTCGGTCTAGTCTGTTATCGGCCATTATGATCTCCTCAATAGCGCAACCTGTTTGGCGTAGTCTGCAAGGGATACTCCCATTCGTTTAGCAAGCGCAATCTGTGTTTCGCTTAATTTGACCTTGATAGGGCCAGTGCTCCGCGTAGCGGGTGCCACCACAGTTGACGCTTTCTTTACTTTCTTGGGCTCCGGTGCATCATCAACATCTTCATCGAAGTTCTCTGGGAACAACTGTCGCATACGAGAATTTACTTTCTCGTAGTATTCGTCTGACTGAGGGTTTACACCCTCTTTAACCAGTTTGCTATGGTAGCCAAGTGCCGCCGCAGTCATCTCGTCGTCACTGCCAAACCACGGATTGTCGTTTCTCCAAGCCTCTGCCTTCAAATCCCGCGGAGGTTGGGCGGGCTGAGTAGGTGCTTTTTGCTGTTGTACATTAACAGGTTGAGATTGTAAAGTCTCCGTATCCTGTTGATCCGCTCGTGGTTTCAGGTTATTCACCTTGTCCAAGCGAATCTGCGCGTTGTTCAAGCCCTCTTGTGCCGCGATGATGGCGTCCGTATCACCCGCCTCGTACGCTTCCTTGTACTTCTGCTTGGCGGCCTGCAGCTCGATCTGAACCTGCTTTTTGGCGGACTCCAACAGCGCGTTGTGGCCCTTATCCACTGAACCTTTGAGCTTCTGGTTCTCTTCAATAAGAGTTTTGGCGTACCGCTCAAGTTCTTCGCGCTCACGCAGAGCCTGTTCTTTGGCACGGCGCTCGTCGTGGTAGCCCTTGCTGAAGTGCTGCAGGCGCTTCTTGACCTTGTCGGAGTAGTTTTCCAGCTCTTCGTCGGTTACTTCATCCGGCGGAGCGGAGGGTTTTTTGTTTCGATCAGCCGGCGGCGTGTCGTCAACAACCTCGATCTCGACATCATCCACCTTCAGTGTCTTTTTCTTCTTACCAATGGTTTCTCTACCGACGGCATCTTCTACCTCGATCCGCAGGTCTTCTTCCTCTTGTTCTATCTCCACAACCGCCGCGGCTTTCTTATCGGGGTCCGGAAACTCAAACTCAACTTGTTGCATCGCCATGGTTTATTCCTCATGCACGAGAGATGGCTCTCGGGTTTGGCACAATTGCTTGGATGGAGTCGTCGTTCATCAACCGGTACTCCTGCGTACCAATCTTGAATCTCGTCCCCGTATTGGCTCGGAACATCACGTAGTCCCCCGGCTTACACCACGGGCCTTCAGAGAACCGCTCTTTGTCTTTGTAGGCTTGGTCCCCCATGTCGAGAACCAGCCCGATGGTAGAAAGGATGTACTCCTCGCGCACCGTCTTTTCCGCTTTCAACAGCATCGACTCGCCGAAAGTCTCTTCGACGTTCGGTAGTGCAATGAGAACGTGGTACCCGGTGGGTTTGGGGATCGCTGCCTCAAGGGCGGCTTTTTCTTTCTCCTCTTGCTCTATCTTCTTGCGTCGCTGCAGTTCCAACTCTTTCATCGCTGCGGTTTTTTCAGTCATCTTCTTGGTCCATAAAGTTTTTCGCAAGGTCTTGTACTTCCTGTCTGGCACGGGTTAGACCTCGAATCATCCCGCACGCTTCTCTGTATGCCTCGAAGGTTTTTGCCCCTCCAGACATTACAAACGCTTCTTGGTCTCGCTGAGCCAAGAGAAGTTTTTCTTCCAGCACGTCAAAGACGGTTTTTGCCACGATCACTCCCTCTTATCTTGTTTCGTAAGGTCCATGATTGCCTTTGCCTCGGCCAAGTCCTGACTGGCGTTAGCTTGGTCTGTCATTGCTGCGATACGAGCGGCTTCCAGAGTCGAGGTGGCCTGTGCTTTCTGGGCATCCAGCGTCAGTCTTGCCGCGGCAAGCTGAGTATCCGCTTGGTCTTTCTGGGCTTTGCGCTGCTGTTCTGCAACTTTGATCTGCAGTTCTTGCATCTGCATCTGCATGATCGGGTCTTGGGCCTGTTGGGCGGCGGCCTGCTGAGCAGCCTGCGCCTGTTTCTGCTGTGTGTTCTGCTGCGCAGCTTCCGCAATCATGCTCGCCAACTTCACTTCCAGCTCTTCAGGCAGCTCGGCGTTGGGTGCCGGCAGCGGCGCTCCCAGTGCGTTCTCCACCTGCTGTCGGTACGCAAACGCGATGTGTTCCGCAATGTGCGCCATCAGTGCGCCCATGATCTGCTGGGCGGCGGGGTTCTGCCCGATAAACGCGGCAATCTGCGGGTCTTGCATGAATGACTGGTGCGTGGCGATGTGCGCGTCGTGGTCTTGGTGGATAAACGCCTTGATCGGCTTGCCCACCAGCGCGTTCATGTTCTCGCTCACGGGGTCCGTAGGCTTGATGTCGTCCTTTGTCGGTATGAGCTTGTCCGCGTTCTTGATCCCCAACACCTCGATCATCTGGCGATGCAGCTGCGGCAGGTCGTAAATCTGGGGCGCTGTCTGGGACATCTGCAGTACCGCTTGGTACTGCACCACGCGCTGGGCCATTGTGCTGGAGTTCGGGTCGCTCACCGGGATGACGTCGACCACTTCGTAGTCGGTGCGCTTTGCCCGGGGCTCCCCTCGGTCCGGCAGGTATGTGTATTCGTCCGGAGCGTACTCGGCAATGATCGCCTTGAGCAGCTTGAACTCCTGCTTCATCGCGTAGTGCACGCGTGACTGCACTGCAGCCATGGGTTTCAACGTGCGTTCAAGCAGCGCAAGCGTCGTTCCGACTGGCGCATTAGCGCTCATGTCGGAGATGTTCATGTCGGAGATCGCCCCCAGACGTCGACCTTCCTCGGTGATCCGGTTCAGCAGCGCGAGCAGTGTCTGGCTCGGCTCTTTGTAGGGCAGAGGCATGATATTGTCGCGGATTGACCCGCTCGGGACGTCTACATCGCGGAATTCGCCCGGAGGAATCGGCGTATCGTCCCCTTTTATGCGCAAACCACGAGTTTTCAGGCCACCCGGCAGGTTTGACAGCGTGCCGGCGTCCACCAGCTGACGAATCAGCGAAGTTCCGGCCTTGGCATAGCCACCAATGATGTGAATCAGGCCCAAACCATAGAATCCGAAGCCCGGGACGTACACGTAGTGCACAAAATGCTGCCTTTTCAGCATCAGAGGGTCGTCTGGGTTCCAATTTCGACGGATCGAGAGCACTTTATTGTTGCCGCGCTCGATAGTGACGACGTAAGGCTTGGCAATTTGAGGAGAATCGTCGTCTTCGGCGTCAATTCCGTCGATAACGAGCTCTGCGTGTATCTCATAAATGGTATATCTGTCGTCATCTGTCAGAGAATATCCACCTTCTTCGGCTTTTTTCTCCTCGATGTCGGTGTGGTACGGCACTGGATCGCCCAGTGAGACGTTTGCGTAGAAGCCCGCGGCCTGCAGCTTCACCATTTCGTTCTTGGTTTTACGCATTACGTGCGTTACTCGCTCGGCGCTCTCGATATTTGAGGCACCGTACGGCACGATGACGTCTTCCGGCGGTATGAAAATCGCTACCTGCCGTCCGATGTTGGGGTCAAAATACACTTTCTTGAACGCAGAGCCCGCCAAACCGAGGGTGTAGAGCATCCTTTCATGCTCTGGGCGGTACTCGATCATCACATCGGTCAGCTCGTAGTTCATGTCCACTTGGACACGCAGTGCGGCGTCTTCTTTCTCCCGCGTAACTTCCCCGATGATCTTGGTTCTGACCGGGCCTGCGGCCGGGAATGTCTCACTCATGGCTTCGGCTTGGAATCGTATCGCCGCTTCTGCCAGCACGGTTGAGTACACACCACACGCGCCTTCCCACGGATCAGTGCGCTCGTCGTACTTGAAGCCCAGCACCTCAAGACCCTTGACGAATGTATCCGCCCAGTCCTTTCGGCTGTTGATGTCTGCCTGCACATAACCAACCAAGTCGTTGGCGAGGGTCAGCAGTGTGCTGTCGTCGAGGTATTCGGCGAGGTTTGCGTCAAACGGAGCCATCTCAACGTCTTCTTCAACTTCGCCAAACGTAATCTCGACTCCACCGTCGTCCAGCTCAACGAGGCCCACCGCTGGCGAATCAAGCTCAAGCTCAATCTCAAGCTCTTGCTCCGGCAAGCCCTGCGGCATTTCATACAAGCTGCGTTCAATCGCCATTTTCTTGGCCCTCAATAATATCCGTTTCTGCGCCGGAACATTCTCGGCTCGTCTTTATGGTCGGTGGACAGCTGCACAAACCCGCCCTGCCTGAATCTTGTCAACGCCATGATCGTGGTGTCCACGGTGTCGTCGTGGTCACCATACGGGAACTCTGCCACTTCTTCAACCAACTGCTCCGCCCAGCGCGTCTGAGGCACCCAGACCAGCCCTTCTCTGATCATGTCAGTCACTGCGTTCAGGCGCATGTACTTGTTGTTCGGGTTGTTTATAGTCCCGCGGTGGGGGGTGTACTCTCCCACCGGCACGCCCATGCGGCGAAGTTCTTGATACAGCGCCGTTCCGCTGGACTTCTTCTCGACGAGGCAGCTGTCAGGCTCCCAGTAAGTATACTCTTCAAGCACCCGCTCTTTCAGCTGGTGGAACTCCATGCGGGCACGCACTGAGTTGAGCAGGATGATGTTGTGCAGCCCGGTCTCTTCGTTCAGGAACACGCCCCACGTAGTGATCGAGGTGTAGTCTGAGCGGTTGTTGAGTTCTGCCGCGGCGTCGATGCACTGGATCAGGTACTCGCACTGTGGGGGTTCTTCTTCAGGCCATGTGCGCCACCACTCCCGCTTACAGATAGAGCTTGTGTCCCCGGTCGGGTTCTGCTGGTACTGGGCGTTCCACTGGTACGCCGGCATTGTCGAGCGGGTGCGGCGCAGCGCCTCAAGGTCGAAGAACTCAGGCCACAGCGCCTTCTCCTTGTCGGTGTTCTCGTTGAGGATGGCGGGAAACTCCACAACTTCGTACTGGTCTACCCCCTCATCCTTTGACATGTCGGTGATCAGCTTTCCTATCAGGTCCGACTTGTGCCAGCGGGTGGCGACCACCACCACGCGTCCACCGGGCATCAGACGAGTGCGGGCACCGATCAAGAACCACTTGTACGCCGTCTCCAGCGAGTCGAAGTTGCCCGCCAGCATGTCTTGTTCTGAGTGCGGGTCGTCGACAATCAGCAGATCAGCACCTCGCCCGGCCAGTGATGAGCCCACACCGGTGGCGTAGAACACGCCTCCTTTATTAGTGTTCCAGCGGCCGGCGCTCTTTGAGTCCACTGCAAGACTCACTCCGGGGAAGATTTTCTGGTACTCGGGGGTATCAAACAGGTTACGCACCTTTCGACCGAAATCCACAGCCAAATCGGCTGTGTGAGACACCAGCATCACCTGCTTGTTGGGGTTACGGCCCAAGAACCACGCCGCAAAGAAGATGGACGTCATCTGACTCTTCCCGTGTCTTGGTGCAATCGACACCGTCACACGGTCTTTTTCTCCACTCTCGCAGTCCATAAGAAGAGAGGCGAGACGCCGGTGGTGTGCACCGACCTTGTACCCTTCCTGCATCGCTTTGCAAAACTCGATCAGATCGTCTCGGCACTTGCGGGCAAACTCACGCTCTTCCAGCACCTGCGTAATCTGCAGCAGCTCCTCGGCCTCTTCGTTATCCAAGTGCTCAATGTTCTCCAGCAGGAAGTCCAGCTCTTCTTCGCTGAACTGCACGGGCTCTTTTGCCACGATCAAGCCGTCGAGGCTGCGCACGTTACTTGATGTAGTCTTCAATCCCCAGCTCCTGCATCGCTTCATCCAACTGGAAACTTTCCGCCTCTACCTTCGGGACATCATTGAACTCGACTGCTTCAAACACGCCTTCGTGGTTCTGCACCATCGTCGTGGTGCTTTCTCGCAGCTTCTGCAACTTCTCTTTGAGCTTGCTCTTCAGATCATCGCTGCTCTGGTGGGTTATCAGCACCTCACTGCGTTCTGTGAACAGCGCGACATCCGACATCTTGCCCAACATCTCAATGGCTTTTATGCGTATCCGGGCATCGGGGTTTTCCGATTCAATGATCAATTTGTTGACGACAAGGTTGCGTATGGATTTTGAGCTCTCGGCGATCTCGTGTCCAAACTCGTCTAAAATTGTTTTAACAAGAGCCACTGTGGCAGGAGCGAGGCTGGACGCACGTTTGTGGGTTGTTGCTTTGGAGGTCGCTGCGGGGTCTTTGGCAAAGGACTTTGCCAGATCGTTGGCTTCAGCAATGTCATCGTCGTTTATGTCGAAATCGTAGCCAACTTCGGCCAGTAGATCGAGCGTAGCTGCTGCAGCACTGATTCTTTCGCGCAGGTCAATGTTCTGCGCTTCGTCTGTCATAGGGACCGCACGGTCTGCGTTCAAAATCATCACCGTCATGGTTGCAAGCCTGTAAATGGCCGATTCCTCTAGTCTGCGCTGGATATACCCGGCCTGTCAATGCGTTGGGCCGCTTCGCGGTTGTGGTATGCACTGGGTGGTAATTCATGTTTCGGGCCGCTTCGCGGTTGTGGTATGCACTGGGTGGTAATTCATGTTTTCGGGTCCCCTTGACGGGGTGGGTTGCTATGCCGAGAGGGGTGGGGTCTGCGCCGGCCGATTTGTACGGAAAGGGGGAGGGGGTATAAGGTGTCAAGTGTCTTTCTTTATGACGGGAATTTTGCGGAGTATTGGACCGCTAACTTGACGGGCTTGTTTTGCAATTTCGTAGAAATGGAAACGCTGAAAAGCGGGAATTCCGTGGAACCGGAAATCGTTTGACTGGATTAGTTTGATGTACGCGAGCCGTAACTTCGCTGCAAAAGCGGGGGGTGCCGGGTGGGTGGGGTCGCCATGCGCCGGATTCGCTGGATTGACCGGGGCTGGCGCTGCCGGATTCGCTGGATTGACCGGGGCCGGCTTTACTCAAATTTGAGTAAATCAATGTAAAACAAGTTGACACAATGAAAAGATGTGCTATTATGTTCACAAGTCGGGCAATTCCTGCCCGACATTCCCCCGGCAATCCCGCCGGGATCAACTAAAGGTGACGTATGCAAAAATCAATCGGTTTTACAATCAACAAAGAAGTCGCGACCCTTATCAGAGAGGGAGCAAGCAAAGCTAAGAGCGCGACAGCGCTCAAGAAAAAAGCGGCGGAAGAATTGGCAGCGCAAGGCGCACGGGGCGACTGGTTCTCAAAGGCTGGCGTTGATGCCGGACATATCAGCAAGGACACTCTACAAGGTGTCCAAGGACTTATTGCGTCCGGCTTGCTGGACAAGGCGGAATTTGCCCTGTGGTCAATGGATAGCAAAGCGGCAAAGGCAAACAATTTGCAAGACGCCCGCAATGCGTTGACCTCAGAGGTCAACAAGTACCTTGCAAGTTTCCGAGCCATGATCGAAACGGCATGGCGCAAACTGAATCCGGAAGCGGCAAAAGCGGAAAGCGAGGCGGACAAGGAACAATCCGACAAGGAAGAAAAGGGAGAACCGGTCAAAATGGGCGATGTTCGCAAGGTATTGCGAGCCCTGATTTTGGAAGTGGCTGGCATGGATGTCGCGAATCGCGACAAGATACTGGAACACTTGAATGCCGCCGAAGCGGCAATGACTTGGTAAACCAATCCACCAAGCCGCCCGGATTGGCCGGGCGGCACACTTAGGAGCAAAAAAGAATGGTAGTTTCCCCAACTGGACACATATTCAAAATGCCGGAAAGGCCACTTATTACGGTGGATGTCCCAGCGAATTCTTACCGGCTCGCAATGCTTGGCGAATACGCTGATGCCTTTGGATTGGTTTTCGATTACTCGAACTTGAGTATTTCCGAAGTGTTTTGGGATGATGATCTTAATCTGTTCGGCATTTTGGAGACACCGAAAGGTGACGCCATTTACCCACTGATTCCCGAGTATTGGGGAGCCGACCTTGGCAGGCTTGTTGAGGCTGTCAAGAATAATATCAGGCTTGAAGTCTAACCCGCCAAGCCCGGTTCGCCGGGCTTTTTGACACCAGTAGTTGAAGTTAGTAGTAGATACCAGTAGTGAGCAGCAGGCAGCAGGCAGCAGGCAGCGGTCGGCTCGTTTAAAACAAGTAAAAACAAGAAAGCGGCCTGTTTACTCAAATTTGAGTAAAAGTAGGGAAGTAGGAAGTATGTGACCTCGGTGTTTTCAAAACGCGAGCTAAACTTCTCATAGCTTAAAAATGAAAAGTAGGGAAGTAGGAAGTATGTAAACAACTTAGGTCTAAACAACTAGGATAAATCGTTTTACAGTAATAATTCGTTCAAAGGTATGCAAAGTATGTGGAGGTATTTTTCGCACTTCGCTGCAGCCCAGTAAAATCAAGGGAGGTAGGGAAGTAGGTAAGTAGGTCGAAAAACATTACTTAGAGCCAACGGGAGCGGGATTTTTGCAGTTTGCGGTTAAGAAGCAGCAAAAATGCTAAATTAGACCCTACGAACCCTAATAAAAGTTAAAAATCCATACTTACATACTATACCTACTTCCCGCGCCGTTACTGGGTTTCAGGAAATACCTCAAAAATACCTTGCCTACTTTCCCCCTCTGATTTGACGGGATGCCGAAAAACGCCCCACAAACACTGTAAAACGATTTATTCTAGTTTTTTCAGAAAACGCACTCGCATACCTTTATACTTCGCTACCTCCCTTGATTTTGCTGGGCCGTGCCGTTCAAACTTGACATTTATCCTATAAACTGTTATACTGTACACGTACAGATGAGAGAGCTACGCAAGCATCAAACCACCACGACAAACCGAATACCTAACCATCAACCCAAACCGATAAACCCCTTACTCAGATTTGAGTAAAAATAAGCAAAGGAGCACGACATGATCCAGACCACCCTGACCCTCACACCACGCCCCGTGCTGGAGTTCGTTCACGCTGACACGTGCCTTCCCGATTACTGGAGCGGCCATCACCTGCCCCACGTGCAGATACTCGCCTTCAAGGGCATGACGCTCAAACAGATCAAGGACGCACTGCGCTACGAGCTTCGCAACGGCTACATCGGCGGTAACTGTGACGCTGCCCGTCTGCTGTCCGCAGACCTTGTGCAGCCGCATGAAGAAAAGCTGGCCGATGCCCTGACCCGTGCCGCATACGCTGCCGTGAACAGAATCAAGCCCGCCAAGAAGGGCCAGCGCACATTCTTCAATGATTTGGACGACCCGTGCGACGACCACGACTACAGCGTGTATGCGTACTTCGTCCTGCGCGACCTGCACCAGTAAATACTCAAATCTGAGTAAAGGAGAACCGCATGAACTGCGCCTGCAACGCACCGATCCACCCGCGCCGTGCGGCGCTGGGCTACACAACGTGCCTCACCTGCGGCGAACAGCAAGCCCGGCAGCGCAAGCACACAGTAATTCCCCTGCACAAGCAGGGTTATATGGCCTTCAGCGGCGACGACGCGCTGGATGCGGTTAAGCAGATCAATCCAAGGAGAACGACATGAACTGCACGATATGCGGCAAGAAGATCACCCTTGTGCCTAGTGCCAAGGAGAGAGCCGACAAGTACGGCGGCAAGCCATCCGACTACACCAAGCTGTTCACGGAGCACGCCCAGTGCGTGCTCGACAAACGCGAAACCGAAACCACTGCACTGATGAGGAAGACAACGCCGAGGTGACGCCATGAGAACCAGAATCCATGTGAACCAGCACAACATCCGTGCGAACACCAAGGGCGCGAACCTGCCGGTGCTGACCGTCAAGACATACAAGGACAACACCACGTGCAACGAGGTGATCATCCACGGCCCCAGCCGAGTGGTGTACAGCCCGGACAAGCCGCTGTCCTGCGGCGCTCGCGTGTGGATCGAAACAGAAGCAGAAGTAGAAGTACCACAACAACCAGTAAATACTCAGATTTGAGTAAAGGAGCACGACATGAGTAGACAATTCTGTGTAGTAACCGGCAATCCAATCGACGGGCTTTTCATTACTGGGCCGTTCGAGTCCCAAGACGAAGCGGTTGAGTGGGCGACACATGAGCAACAAGACCAAGAGTGGTGGATTACGGCGCTTCAGTCACCGGAGTGGGTGCAGCCCGAGCGGGCCGAGTGGTCAGAGGAAGAAGTGCGGGCAATGTGTCAAGAGATGGGCTTGGAGCTGGGCGAGGACGAAGCAGAAGTACCGGAGGACGAAGAATGAAGAACAACGCACTACTTATAACCTTTGCGCTAGTAACCCTAGTGCTGGCGTGGAAGTTTGGCGACAACAAGCCAGACACATCCGAGCAACAACTGCACTGCGAAATGGTGCAGATATGGAATGAGACGGGCGGCGAGTACGGCTGGCCGGACTACAACAACACAGCGGGCAGCTGCCCGAAGGAGGACTGAGATGGGTTACCGCAGCGACGTGGGGTTAGGGATTATCTTCCCCGATGAAAACAAGCTCAAAGAATTTTGCCGAAAGGTAGTGGCTTTCCAGCCGGAGACCGTGCGGTTGGCTTTGGAAGAATACTGCCGACCGTTATCACACATAACCGAAGGATTAATCATTGCGTCATTCGAGGATGTGAAGTGGTATCCGAGTTACGACATAGTGCAAGGCCATGAGACCCTGCAAATTCTTGCCAGAGAACACGGTGCAGCCACAGCGTTCGTGCGCGTTGGCGAAGAACTTAACGACACCGAACGGGACATACTGGAACCAATTAACAGCTCGGAGATGGAGATCGGCGAGTTGAGTGCGCTCATGGACGTTCTTTACGAAAACTTTTATCTGACCGTGCGAGCCGATTACCCCATGAGTGGGAAACCCCTTGCATTCGACGACCAACCACAGGAGCAGCAACCATGACACGACAAGTACCCAACACCAGCGCCCGGCAGTACGTGCTCACCTGCCAAGAGTTCAAAGGCTCACGTAACACCTACGCCACAGGCGGGCACAGCGTCATCGGACGCCGGGTGAAACACTTCTACGTCGTTTACAGCTACGGCTACTGGCCGATGTTCGTGTGCGACACACGCACCGACACATGGTTCGTCAACTCGGACAAGTACAGCCGCACCACGAGCAAACATCAGGGGCAATGCTGGCCCCACGGCAAGAACTGTGCCCCACTGCCGACCAACGAGCTGGAACGACTGCTCAACTCAGCGCGGAGTAACTTGTAAAAACAAGTAAAGTTATGTATAATTTACTCAAATCTGAGTAAGGACGCCCACATGAAGTTCGACGGCAACGGCAGAGGCTACGGCGACGGCTACGGCGACGGCAACGGCAACGGCTACGGCAACGGCAACGGCAACGGCTACGGCAGAGGCAACGGCTACGGCTACAGCTACGGCCACGGCAACGGCGACGGCGACGGCGACGGCTACGGCGACGACAGAGGCGACGGCGACGGCTACGGCGACGGCTACGGCTACGGCAACGGCAACGGCCACGGCACTGCCCTGACCACCACAGACGGCGACGGCTGGGTGATACACATACTGACTGCACCTGCAGTAAGGACGCCCACATGAAGTTTAACGGCTACGGCAGCGGCAGCGGCTACGGCAACGGCAACGGCCACGGCGACGGCGACGGCGACGGCTACGGCCACGGCGACGGCGACGGCAGAGGCTACGGCTACGGCGACGGCGACGGCTACGGCTACGGCAACGACTACGGCCACGGCCACGGCGACGGCAGAGGCTACGGCTACGGCCACGGCACTTCCCTGACCACCACAGACGGCGACGGCTGGGTGATACACATACTGACGGCACCTGCAGTAAGGACGCTCACATGAAGTTCGACGGCTACGGCTACGGCAGAGGCAACGGCAACGGCTTCGGCTACGGCTACGGCCACGGCTACGGCTACGGCTACGGCAACGGCAGAGGCTACGGCAACGGCTACGGCAACGGCTACGGTGACGGCAACGGCAGAGGCTACGGCTACGGCTACGGCTACGGCGAAGGCTACGGCAACGGCAACGGCAACGGCAGAGGCAACGGCAGAGGCAACGGCCACGGCACTGCCCTGACCACCACAGACGGCGACGGCTGGGTGATACACATACTGACTGCACCTGCAGTAAGGACGCCCACATGAAGTTTAACGGCTACGGCTACGGCTACGGCAACGGCAACGGCAACGGCTACGGCTACGGCTACGGCGACGGCAGAGGCTACGGCAACGGCTACGGCTACAGCAACGGCGACGGCGACGGCTACGGCAGAGGCAACGGCTACGGCGAAGGCTACGGCAACGGCCACGGCACCGCACTGACCACCACAGACGGCGACGGCTGGGTGATACACATACTGACAACCGCCGCAATAGCGGCACAACAACCGCCGCAATAGCGGCACAACAACCGCCGCAATAGCGGCACAACAACCGCCGCAATAGCGGCTAACTAGGAGAAAGGCAATGTTCAAACCGACACACATCGTAGTAGTGGAAAGCGGCTGGGTTTTTGCAGCGGTACTGGATGGCAACACGCAAGGGGACATTCGTTCCAGCGAATGTGCGGTAATCCGCACGTGGGGCACCACTAACGGGCTGGGTGAACTCGCGCTCAAAGGCCCGACCAGCAGTACCGTGCTAGACCGCTGCAACATCACGTACATCCCTAAGTCCAAGGTGTTGTTCACCATGGAATGCGCCCCGGTGGTGTGGATCAAGTGATCCGCACCCCGACTAAAATCAACCCGGCTTACTCAAATCTGAGTAAACCCAACCAAGGAGCTAAACCATGTACGACCTGACAAATCTGAACGACGACTACCCCGAGCTGCCTGCGTTGAACTTCTCGCAGGCTCCGAAGATCGCTGTGCCTTCTATCTCTGGCAGTGCCATGCTGGTGGAGCTGTCAATCCGCAACTGGGCGGGGCGCAAGCTGGACAAAAGCGCAAGCCAGAAGGTGACCATCGACAACCGTGCCTCCACGGGCGTCGCCAACGTCAACAAGAAGCTGTTGGGTGACTGCGCCGAATTGAGTGCGGTGCTCAAGTTTGCGGCGAACGTGCGTAACTCTCACTACGCCATGACAATGCCGTGGTCTGACACGGGGCTGCGCCTGCTGCCCACCAGCCAGTACTTCAAGTACAACGAGCAGATGATCGCGCTCAAGGCCGAGTATTTCCGACTGGTCGAGGAGTTCCTGTCCTCTTACGGCTGGGAGATTACCCAAGCACAGGTCAAGCTGGGCGATCTGTTCAACCCCGACGAGTACCCCTCAGCGGCGTCACTGCAGAGCAAGTTCGGGTTCGGGTTCACTTACATCCCGCTGCCCGAAGCGGGTGACTGGCGCATTGACATTGAGTCCGATGCCAAGCAAGAACTGGCACAGCACTACCAGTCCTACTACCGCCGGCAGCTCGAAGCGGCGATGGCAGACGTTAACCAGCGGGCGTATGACGTGTTGATTCGAATGTCCGAGAGATTGGACTACGAGGACAACGAGACCAAGAAAGTGTTCCGCGACTCTCTGGTGACTAACGTGCTGGAGATCGCAGACCTCATGGACGCCTGCAACCTGACGAGTGACCCAGCCATGAAGGGTAACGCCCAGACGCTGCGCGATCTGCTGCGCGGCATCGACGCCGACGATCTGCGTGAGGATCACAGGCTGCGCCGCGCCACCAAGAAAGCCGTGGACGAGGTGATTGCCACACTGCCCAGCCTCGGGTTCTGACCCACAAAATACTCAGATTTGAGTAAATCGACACCATGCGCCACATTCCGTGGCGCTCAACTAGGAGCAACACCATGCAA
>Ga0208005_1000139_pt1 | contig 32193 bp, 39 predicted proteins | sample DEB19_08_DNA_3_FD_184530 | JGI IMG/M metagenome (GOLD analysis project Ga0208005, IMG submission 184530) | Aqueous microbial communities from the Delaware River and Bay under freshwater to marine salinity gradient to study organic matter... | ecosystem: Environmental > Aquatic > Marine > Coastal... | reverse complement strand
TGTGGAACAACACCGCGCCAACAAGTTCTGTGTTTTCTGTCGGCACAAACAGCGAGACGAACGGCAATACTTTTTCGTTTGTCGCCTACCTCTGGTCCGAGATCGAAGGCTTCTCCAAGTTCGGCAGCTACACCGGCAACGCATCGACGGATGGCTCGTTTAATTGGTGCGGATTCAGACCAAGGTTTCTTCTGTTAAAAAATAGTTCGGTTGCATCCTACTGGATCATGCTTGACTCCGTCCGCAACACCGCCAACGCCGTGACGGATGAGCTTCTCGCCAACACGGCTAACGCCGAAAACGGACTGGCAATTACTTCGGACATCGATTTCTTGGCGTCTGGATTCAAGATTCGAACGTCTGACGCCAATCTGAACCAGAGCGGCGACACCATCATCTTCGCCGCATTTGCCGAAAACCCATTCAAGTATGCGAGGGCTAGATAATGGATGAAAATACAAAGCACTTGGTTGATAGCGTCAGCATTGCTACTGTAGTAGGTACTCTTGCTGGTATTCTTCCAGCAATTGCAGCACTCTTTACTATTATCTGGACCAGCATTCGAATCTATGAAAGTGATACTGTACAGAAGTTCATCAACAAGTATAATGCTAAGTAAGGGCAAAGGTGGGAACATCTATGGAAGCTTTGGAGTCAGTTCTAAAGTTGTGGCCTCTTGCAATAGGCTTCATAACATTGGTAATCGTGCTGGCAAAGCTTGACCAACGTGTCCTTGTGATTGAAGAAAAGGTAAAGACTCTATTTGACTTGTGGAACAAGAAATAAAAGGGAATATCCAAAATGACATGGCTCTATAACGGTAGAAGAATCAACGAACAGTCGGCATGGACTGATGACAATGGAACCCAGCATCCAGCTAATTGGGGACTATGGTCTGAGGAAGAGAAGGCAGCTATTGGTCTTGTCTGGATTCAGCCACAGCAGAGACCAGATGAAAGGTTTTATCACATCAGTGACAACTCTGACGGAACATTTCATAGTATTCCAAAGGATCTTCAAAAGCTCAGGGAAGACTATGTTCAGAGGGACAAGCAGACTTGCAGCAATATGCTAAAGGATACTGATTGGCAGGTCATTGCACAGCTTGAGCGTGGTCGAGTAATTCCGGATAATGTAAAGCAGTATAGGGCTGGGATCATTGCTGCTTGCAATGCTCGTGAGAATTCATACAACTCAGCAGCTACCTTCGAGGATTTTGTTACTCTAGTAAGTGACCATGCCAATCTGGCAGACTGGCCAAGACTTGATCAGGTGGTACAGGTAGATGCCCAGCAGCCAAGCTAAGCTAAGCACCCTTAAGTTTCTGGCAGGGTTCCATCGCGAATCGACCAAGTATGCCGAAGAAGGCAAGTGGTATGATGGCGATAGGGTACGCTTTCGTGAAGGAAAGCCAGAAAATCTAAGGGGCTACCAGAAGCTTATCAACGCACAGATCGTTGGAACTCCGCGTGATCTCATTACTTGGGCAAACAACAATACCCAGAAGCTTCTGTCTACTGGCACTGAGCAGCGTCTTTACATCGTACTGGGTGACACTCAGTATGATATTACCCCTATTGCATCTGTAGTCAGTATTGCTGCTGGCACCAATGGCAACTTCAACACAAGCGTTGGTTCCCCACTGATCGAAGTAAGCCTTACCAACCATAATACATCCGTAGGCGACTGGATCTATTTTACCAGTACATCGGTAAAGGGATTTGGTGGAGCAACCAACTTTGCAGCCTCAGCCTTTGGTGGTCCAGTATTTGCGGTAGCAAGTGTCAGCGGCGTCAACCATTTCTACATCAGTGTTGCTAGCGTAGCTGCAAGCACTGAAACAAACATGGGCAACGGTGTTGCCAACTTCTACATTGCTACCCAACAGACTACCAACATTCAAGGCTTGGGCTATGGTGCTGGCGTCTACAATGCAGGAGCTTCCACTACTGGTGGTCGTGCTTGGAACAGGCCAGCAAGTTCCTCTAACATCGTGTTCATGGCCAGTCAGTGGTCCCTTGACAACTGGGGCGAAGACATGCTTGCTGTTCGTCGTGGTGGTCCTCTGTATCATTGGGATGCAGATGCCAGCACTGCTCCAGCAAGAGCCACTCTAGTATCCACTGCTCCAGCAAAGATCAATTCGATTGTCGTATCTCCAAATGATCGTCATGCAATTGCATTGGGTACCTATGAGTATGGAACAAGCGTATTCAATCCTCTTCTTGTAAGGTGGAGCGATCAGGAAGATTTCACCAATTGGGTTCCATCAGTATCGTCTACATCTGGTGAGGTAAACCTTATCGACGGAACGATGCTTGTTGGAGGTATTCGCTCTCGCAACGTAATTCATGTTTGGACCGACAAGGCACTATACGGTCTTCAGTATGTTGGTCCTCCATTCATCTTCAACATCCAGCAGTTGGGCACTAATTGCGGACTCATTGGTCCTCATGCTGCCGTAGCCGTTGATGGTGTTTCCTACTGGATGGGAGACAACAATTTCTATCGGTTCAGTGGTCGAGTGGAAAAGCTAAACTGTACTGTACGTCGTTATCTGTACGACAGCTTCAACATGAGCCAGAAGGACAAGGTCTATGCTGGTTCCAACTCGGAGTTCAACGAGATCATCTGGCTGTATCCATCAACAAATGCCTTGGAACCAGACAAGTATGTAATCTACAATCCCATTGAAGATCATTGGGTATATGGAACAAGCTTCTATACTACGTTCCAAGATATGGATGTATTTGACAATACTGTAGCAACTGGCAAGACATCAAATGGCAATCCAGTCTATTACTGGAACAACGAGCCGGTATCCGTGTTCAGTGGTGATAACCAAGCACTGACTTCCTATTTGGAATCTTCTGACTTTGATATCGAAGATGGCAATCGCATCATGTTCATGGACAAGATCATACCGGATTATGATATCGAGAATGGTGCAATCCAGTTCTCCATCAAGACAAAGTTGTATCCAAATGGTCCATATGTCGAGAAGGGTCCATACACAATTGGCTCCAATACCCAGAAGATCGATCTAAGATCTCGTGGCCGTCAGGCAGCAATTCGTGTAAGTTCAAGTGACAAGGACATCGCATGGCGATGGGGTAGCGTGAGGCTGGCAATCCAGTCTGATGGTGATCGGTAATCAGCTATGTCCGTCTTTCTTTACCCACAGCTTCCGAGATACATCGATGTACGTCAGGTTGATGTACAGCGTGTCTACAGTGATCTTGAGGGCTATACCAATGAACTCAAGTTTCTTCTGGAGCAACGTGACCTCGCAGAGCAGCTAAGGCCAGCTACACGCTTCTATCCAGCCACAAGCGTCACACAGATCCCAAAGCCAAATGAAGGTGATATTGCCTACTCCACAAGCAGTGGCAAGTTCTGGGGCTATGTAGACAGCATTGGTTGGCAACCATTCAATTCCGGTATTGCGGCTGCAAGAAGCTACTATGGTTCTTTTTATACAAATGATACTCTTTCCGTAACAGTAGTTAATGAACCAGTAACAGTAAGCCTTGCATATACAAATGGAAGCTTTGGTGTTTCTCTTGTAGATGGATCAAAGGTTACAGTTCTTAATTCCGCAGTCTACAATATACAATTCAGCGCACAATTTCTCAACAACAGTACACAAATAATTGACGCAAAGATATTTTTTAGTAGGAACGGAAATCCTATTCCATATTCTGCTGGTTATTCTGCTATTACAGAGAGACATGGTGGAATTGATGGTAAGGCAATTGTTACATATAATATCATAGTATCTCTTTCAGCTAATGACTACATTCAGTGGTTGTTTACTTCTGACGATCTAGGAATATATATTTCTAATTTGGCGGCAACTTCTACAGTTCCAGATAGTCCTTCATTAATTCTGACAATCCAGCAGGTCTAGGTCAAAAGATGAACTCAGACAATTCTTCCAACAGGGATACGATGAGGGTCTTTGACATGATCCAGAATAGCACCCTCATTCAGAATGTCAACAGAGGGTTGGTAGTACAGGACAACTACTTCGGAGCCAAAGCCGTATCCGGAATGGCATATAATACAGGACCATTGTATAATAAGCCCAATACGCTGTATGCGGACATGACCAAGCCTCAATCCAATGTCTTCAATGCAAGGAGCTAAGTAGCAAACATGCCGATTATGGTAGACAGGAAAGCCCCCTACAGCGGTCTCTCAAGCATCATGGCCATGAAGGGTCGCATGGGCGATACCGAGCTTGTCCACATGTCAAAGCCAGAAGTAAGGGCTTTGGAGAATCTTGGACAGATGACTCGCAATCCTGCTACTGGTCTACCGGAAGCCTTCACGCTTCGTGATGCCATTCCAGCAGCGGCTGGCATTGCTGCATCAGTTCTAGCGCCCGGTGTAGGCACGGCTCTGTTCGGCATGAGTCCAATCTGGTCTACTGCTCTAGCTGGTGGTGTCGGTACTGGTATTGGCTCTCTAGCAACCGGAAAGGGTGCAGAGCAGTCCCTCTTCAATGCAGCAATCGGTTTTGGTCTTGGTGGTATTCTCGGTAATCTGACAGCAGGGGCTGATCCAACTCAAGGTGGCAAGCTTCTAAAGGAAGTCACTCCACAAATGTCAGAAGCAGCGGCTATTGAAAGCGTTGCTGGAACTGGTCCAGCTAGAAATGTAGGAGACTACATCGCTCAAGCAGACATGACTCGTCCAGCAGCCTCTCAGTTTGGGCAGATGTTTGGAGGATCTCCTACGGCTTTGGAGTTTAAGGCTGGTGATGTAATTACTCCGGAAAAACTAGCACAGCTTACTGGTGGCAGGATGGGCGCTGGTCCAGTCTTTGGCACGGGTGAATCCATTGGTGCTGCTCTTCGTAGTCCAATGACCTATGCTCCTTTAGCTGGTGCAGCACTGACGTACCAGAAGGAAGAGGACATGCCTCCTATGGAGGACATGGGCGCACCCCAGCAGCGTCGCTTTTCAATCAGCGGTGGTGAGCCACTGTCGCCACCAGTAACCCAGCAGTCTGCTCTTGACATTGCACTGGGCAGGGCACCTGCTCGTAGATTCGTGTCTCCATACACGACCACTCGCACGATGGCTGAGGGTGGTATGGTAGAGGACGATGAGGAAGATGGAGACATCACAGAAGCACAGAAGACTTCTCTTCGTCAACTGAAGGATGCTCTAGATGAGTCACTTCGTCGTTATGGTGTAACTCCATCAGAAATGTCAAAGGAAGATCGTCTACGTCTTCGCCAGCTACGCCAGATGCCAACAACTCCAGCAACACTACAGGAGCAGGAAGATTCCATCAAGAAGCTTGAGGAAGCCCTATCCGGTATCTCGGCAATGGCTGAGGGTGGTCGTATGGAAAAGGGTGGCGAAAAGAAATACTTCGAAGGTCGTGTCAATGGCAATGGTGATGGCATGTCCGATGAGGTAGAATTCGAAGTAGAGGGAGAGAACCCAGATCTTGCACTTCTCAGCAGAGACGAGTATGTACTACCAGCAGATGTCGTTGCCATGATTGGTAATGGTTCTTCTAATGCTGGTGCAGACAAGCTTGATGCATTCGTGAAGCAGGTTCGGAAGGAGTCCTTTGGAACCGAGAAGCAGCAAAGGGAACTTAAGGGTGGTGGTCTTTCTGGCCTAAAGATCATGAAGTATGAAGTTGGTGGTGGTATTGGTTCAGAGGCAGATGCAGCAGCAGCTCAAGCAGCCAATGAAACATCCGTAGCTGAGTCAATGTCCTCTGATTTTAATCCAGATGTAGCTGTTGGTAAGGGTCCCCCACAGGGTCCTACCTATGCTGGTGAACCTCTGGCTGAGTCTTCGATTGGTAGGGGTCTTCAGTCTGTGCGTGATACTGCAATGATGGCTATGGAACCATCGACAATGAGGGGTTCTACTCTTGCTGGTTTTGTTGGTGGTTTTCCTGTAGGTGGTCTTGCTAGAGCTATGGAAAGCATCAATAATGAATACTATGGTGGTGCAGCACGAGCCTTCACTCCAGCAGATGAAGCCGCAATGGCTGCTAGGGGTGATGGTAGCTCACAGATGCAGGAGCTTCTGAGAAAGACAGCATGAGACAATGCGGCTGATTAGAATCGAGAGCAATCTGATCGAAGCTATTTGGAAGTATGTAGAAGATCTGTTGGAGAAACCTGTAGAACTGAATCTCGGTGAATTCACATTGGAGGACATCAAGGACAGGCTTCTCAAGAATGACATGCAGCTTTGGATTGCTGCTTCTACTTCTGAAAAAATTGTAGCTGCTGGCGTATCAGAAATCGTAACATATCCAAGAGAAAAACGTGTAAGAATTGTTCTTATTGGCGCTCGTGAAAATCGACTTGATGAATGGATTGATACATGTTTTGAGCCAGATTCTCCCTTCTTTCTTTGGTGTAAGAATATTGGAGCAAAGAGGGTAGAGTCTACTGGCAGGGATGGCTGGACAAAGGTTCTGAGAGACTACGGATTCAAGAAATACTACACTGTGCTAACAAAGGATGTGGATAAATGACAAAGAAACCAGATAAGTTCCTAGATATCCTTGCTCCCTTGTCGATGAACGACAAGATCGAGCTATTTGATATCCTTCTTGTAGAGATCACAGGTCGTGGTGTCAATGGCGATACCAAGCTAGCTCATATCAATGACTATGAAGACAAGCTTCTTCGGTCCGTGGGTGGTGCTGGTTCGATCAATCCACAGACTGGTCTTCGTCAGTATTTCGGTGGCGGCGGCAAGGCTACGCCCCCCACAAACCAGACCGTAACCCAGCAGGCTACGATCCCACCGGAGATTGCTCCTTACATCACCGACATTCTTGGGCGTGCTCAAGCGATCCAAGAGAAAAGGGAAGCAGAGGGCTTTGTTCCTTATACTGGACAGCAGATTGCGGAATTCACTCCAGAACAGGAAAGGGCTTTTCAAGGCATTGCTGGGCTAGTAGGTACTGGCCAGCAGTACTTTGCTCCAGCAGCAGCCCTGACGGCTTCTTCTGCAATGGCTCCTACGGCAGAGTCAGTAGGCCAATTCATGTCACCCTACATGCAGAATGTAGTGGATGTACAGCAGCGTGAAGCTCGCAGGGCAGCAGATGTACAGCAGCAGCAACTAGCGGCTGGTGCAGTTGGTGCTGGTGGTTTTGGTGGCAGCAGACAGGCTATTCTGGAAGCAGAACAGCAGCGTAATCTACAGCAACAGTTGGGTGATATCCAAGCAAAGGGTCTTGCTTCTGCCTATGAGGATGCACAGCAGCGTCTTGCACAGCAGCGGGCACGGGAACTTTCCGCTGGTTCCCAGTTTGCTGGGCTGGGCCAAGTTGCTCCATCCGTTGGTCTACAGGAGCTTGGTGCCCTACAGCAGGTTGGTGGCGTAAGACAGGCGCAGACCCAGACTGCACTTGACCTTGCTCGCCAGCAGTTTGAGGCTGAGCGTACATATCCAGAGCAGCTACTACAGAGATACTCGTCCATCATTCGTGGTTACCAGATGGACCCTAACATCATGCGGTCTTCCCAGACGTTTGCTCCTGCTCCTTCCTATCTACAGCAGTTTACAGGTGCTGGCATTGGTGCTGGTTCACTCGGCAAGGCTTTTGGTTTCTTCAAGGAAGGCGGAAGGCTGAAGCCAAATGCAAAGGGTCTGTCTTCCATTGTCATTCGTCGCAAGAAGGGTGGCAAGGTAATGAGACTAGCTGCTGGAGGAAATGCTCAGCTTGATGCTGAAAAGGAAGCATCTGATATTGCGGGAATGGGTCTCGGGATGCTTCGTACTGGAGTGCTGTCTCCAGCACAACAGGCTGCTGAGATTGAAGCATATCGTAGACTGGCTGAGGAGAGAGCGACAGGTAGGAAAGCTATTGCTGAGCAGCGTCAAACTTTGGCAGAGAGAATTGGTCAGGTATCCCCAGCAGAGCAGGAACTTCTCAAGTACTACCAAGAAGAGAGGGCACAGGCTCCACAGCGTCGGGAGCAGATCAAGGCAGAGACAGAGGCTGAAAGAGAGGCTCTCAATAGGGCAAAGTTCTTCGAGCTTGCCAATGTTGGGTTCAGATTTGCTGAGCCTCAAGGTGGTAGTGGTGGTGTTCTGTCTGATCTAGTTCGTTCACTACAGCCATCAGTTAGCGAATTTGGAAAGATCACGGCAGCAGAAGCTGGCCTTGTCAAGCAGCAGAGAAAGGAACTGCAAGCTCTCTCTGACAGGGAACGTGAACTGCTGGCAAAGGAAGCAGGCATTAGCCGCGACCAGCTAGATAGACAGCTAAAGGCTGAGGAACTCAAGCTAAAGGTACAGGAAGATACACTTGATCTTGATCTCGAACTTCAAAAGGATATCATGTCAATTAGTCGTGATGCCCGCAAGGAGAACAGGGAAGGTGCTCAAGTTGCTGCCCAGTATCTCAATGCGGTTACTGACTATGCTGCAAAGCTTGCAAAGGCAGCAGAAGTCAAGCAGCCAACTAGTGGTGAGATCAACACAATCAAGGCTAGTGTAGCCCAGATGTATGGTTTTACTTTTGATTCACAGACAAATTCCGTGAGATTGGGTAATCAGGTTCTGGAAGCTAATGATCCAAGACTTGTTCAAATGGCCAATGATGAAAGAGATGCTGTGAAGGAATTCATCACTGCTCGCAGAGCGGGGGCTGATGGATATAATGCAGCATTGTCTTGGATTGCAAACAGGGCTGCACAGCGTCAGGGAGGTGCTGCTGGCGGTACTGGCGGTACTGGTGGTACTGGCGGTGCTGGTGGTGCTGGTGGTGCGGGTGGTGTTCCAGCTCCAACAAGAAGATACGATCCTGCTACTGGACGATTTGTTCCAATAAGGTAAGCAATATGGCTGACATTATAATTCAAGCACCTGATGGAAGTACTATTGCATTTCCGCAAGGAACTTCCGAAGAGGAAATGCTTAATGCCATGAGAAGAGCCTATCCGGCTCCTACAGAAGAAGAAGTAAAGGCCGAACTTGAAAGAACACAAGCTGAGCAGCAAGATGCTATGGCTGCTGCTTTCTATACTGCTCCTAAAGAAGGAACTCTAGGTCAGCGTCCAGCACGACGTACTGAAAGAGAAAGACTTGAAAGTGAGATTCAAGCGTTGACGGAAAGCCGTCGTCGGCGTCTTGAGGAAGAGGCGTCTCCATCAGAGCAAGCGCAACAAGCGCAGGCTATGGAGGGGGCTTTCTACTCGAAGCCTCCTGAGATGACTGTAGAGCAGTATTTTGAGGAGCAGTCAAAGGCTCTTCAAAGGGCAGAAACTAGTTCTGAAGAGGCAAGAAAGAAGAAGGAGTCTCAAGAAAAAGTAGAAGCCTCCAGAAGAGAGGAGCTTGGTCCTCTACGGGAAGTGATGGATGAGCTTAGAGATCCTGCCACTCCTTGGTGGAGAAAGGCAATGCTTTCCTATAGCATGAGACCAATGGCCCAAACTGCTACGGCTCCTTCTGTCGCTGCTGTAGGAAGAAAGGCTTTGGTTGAACTGGCTGCGACACCAGTGGAAATGGCAGGACTTGGTCTTGCGGTAATGAGTCCAGAAGCTGCAAACAAGGTATTTGATTCATGGGCTGTTACCGAACTTTCAAAGCTAAAGGAAAAGCTTGCTGGAACTTCTGAGATGACATCTTCAGAAGAATTTGCATCTGATATCACAACACTTTTGCTTGGTTCTGGATTTGCAAAAAGCCTGACTAAAAAAGCAGTTACAAATTATACAGAAGCTGTGAACAAGCAATTTGGAAGGGAAGTTGCACAGAAAGTTGAGAAAAATATTCTTGAGTCTACTGGTCAAAGGATGGTGGTAAAGCCAAAAGATATACCAATTAGCCAAAAGCAAGCAAAGGGAATTGAGAGAACTTCTCAAATTGCTGCTGCTGCTACTGGTGTAGCAATTGATGTACAGCTTTCAGACGGTGAGCAACTTGCACTTGATCTACTTTCGGAAGTTCCAGAACTTCAACCTATTGTCGAAACTCTGAAGATAAATCCAGAGGATGGAGAGGCACAGGCAAAGCTAAAGAAGTTGGCTGAATCATCCATGATTGCTGGAGGAATTTCTGCCGTATTCAAGAGTGTTCCAGCCTTTATACGAGCAATTACATCAGCAGAGTCAAAGGTTAATGGTATCGGTAGTGCAACAAATAATGGCGCACTAACTGTTCCTCCGTCTACTCCAAACACTGTAGTCACACAATCATCGCTTGTCCAGACTCCATCCGGTACTATTGAACAGAGAAACGTGATTGTAGAGGCAATTGCGCGTATCAATACTGGATTGGGTAGGGCTTTCAAGTCTAGCGCAAATCTTCCAAAGGATATCTTTGAAGCCTATATTGAGAAATCAAATGCAGGTAGAGCCTATGAACTAGAACTAAAGAGAGTAGCAAGATCTCTTACTTCTACCAAAAAGGAATTCAAGGTATCTGATACTGACTTCAATGCCTACATGAACAATGGTATAGACAATGGTCTGCCACAGCAGTTGAAGTCACAGATTGATGAGTTTCGAAATATTGTTGAAAGCAATGAAGCAAGAATCAATCAGGATCTTGGTCTTACGGGAAGTAATGCCCTTGGTGTAGGATTTAAGGATTCGGGTGAAATCTACATTACTAGAGCATTTGAATCTACCGACAATCCAGCTTATCTGAAAAAGATACGGAATGTGCTACTTGGTCGTACAGAAAATACCCCAGTAGACGCTGCTTTTATTGACAAGGTAAAGAGAGCTAGGGGTTATCTTCTTCAGCAAGTTACCTCTGATCCTTCTTCCAAGCAAGCAAAGGACTTCTTGGCTCTTTCGGGTGCAGAACAGAAGGCTCAGCTTGATTATGCCATTGAAAAAATGGTAATGAACCTTTCTGGCGATAACAAGTCCTTTATAAAGAACATAATGGATGGCTCTGTTCAGTCAAACAATAACCTTGTTCTAGGTTCTATGGTTAAGGTTCTAAAAGAAAGACAGGATCTTTCCAAGCCTATTCTAGATTTGCTTGGAGAAGTAAAGGACCCAGTAAGAAACGCTATCGTCACCCTGCAAAACCAGAACAGACTTCTGGCAGAAATTGAGTATGTCTTGGCTGTGGAAAAGTTTGCAAATCAAAATTCAGACAAGGTCATTAACATTGGTGGTCTTCTGAATTTCCTTCCATCAGTCAGAACAAAGTTTTCTTCGACGCCATTTGTTGGTGCCAAGAGCCTTGAAGAAGTAAGTCGTCAATCAATTGGAAGGTTTGGTGGGGGTGGTCAGACTCTGGCTGATATCTTTACAACTCCACAGATGGCTGACTACATCGCAAGCGGAACAAATCTATGGAACTGGAATGGTAAGCTGGGCAGTGGCATTGGTAATGTATTTGCGAAGGTTGCCTCCGCTGGCCAGTCAACTCAGACAATCTATGATTTTCCAGCCTACATTCTAAATACAGTTGGTGCTGCTCAAACACTAGCAGCCAACGGGCATATCTTGTCCAAGACTTCGTTGAAGGGTGTGCTTTCAAATGTAAATACGCTTACACAACAGCTACGGGCAAATGACAAGAATGCCATTCAGTATCTACAGAAACTAAAGCAACAGGGTGTCCTTGATACTGACATTACCGCTGAAGTTCTGGTTAGAAATGCAAACATACTTGGTGATACCCCATCAAATTTTCTGTCCAAGTTCTATACAAAGCTAACTCAAAAACTTGGTGCAGCATATGGACAGCCTGATAACTACATGAAACTTCTTGCTCACCAGTCAGAAACGGCTGCGTTGAAAAAGATGTTTCCAAATATGAGTCCTGACGAAATTTTTGAGGAAGCTTCGCGCAGAGTTAGAAATACCATGCCAACATATGGTGTCTCTGCTCCATTTGCTAGGGAACTTTCAAAGCTTCCATTTGGTGCATATCCGTTGTACACAACAGAAATTTTCAGAACATCAAAGAATGTCATCAAGTATGCCATTGGTGATATAACCAATGGATTTTCCAATGGCAATGGTGCTCAATTGCTATATGGCCTCAGGCGTCTTGCTGGAATTAGTACTGTTCTGGCTGGTCCAGCACTCTATACTAAACTCAATAATGAAGAATTGGGTGTAACAGAGGAGAATAAGAGAGCGGTTGATGCCCTTTCTCCGGAATGGGGTAAGGGTAGTAATAAGTTTTTCCTTAGTGGTTTTGTAGAGGGAAAGGATGGCTCAATCAAACCACGCTATGCATCCTCTAGTGCCTATGAAGCATACGATCCACTTGTAACTCTAGTAAGACAGCTTACTGGAAAGGTTCTTGCTGGAAAGGAAGTAAAGCAATTTGAGATTGATGACGCACTGAAAGGAATTGCGTCTTCAGTTTTAGATCCATACACAAGTCCAAAGTTTCTCACAGAAGCACTTATCAATATTTTAAGTGGTACTGAAATGAGAACTGGAAAACCAATTTATGATCGTGCTGCTAAAACACCAATGATGGACAATGTAAAAGCTGGTATTCTTGAGCTTGCAAAAGCATTTGATCCGGGTACTTTTCAAACAATTAGAGCCTATGTCGAATCTCTGGACTCAGAAAAACTTCGTGGTCTATACGAAGGTGTCAATGCTGCTGGATTCCCACTATCCTCAAGGGATATTGAAACATGGGCAAAAACTGGTATTCGTCCAACAACAATGAATCTGGATAAATCCATTGGTTTCAATCTTTCAAAGGATATTACAGCAATCAAGGCTATCGATGATTCATTTACGAATTTTGTAAAGAAGACTGTAGATCAGCCCTATAGTCCGGAGCTTGGCAAAAAAATTGTTGATGAATATCGTAAGTATCAGGATCGTAAATTTGAAGCGATGCTTGATCTCAAGGACAAGGTTGATCTATTCAGCGGCATTACTTATAAAGACAAAGATGGTGCGGTACGGAACTATGGATTTGGTAGAATAGTGTCAGCAATAACGGACAAGGGAAAGGCCAGTACTGATGTGCCTAAAGAACTTGAACAGGCTCGTGGTAATGTATTTGTGCCTGACATTGTTGCTGGCAGACAAGACATACGGGTAATGATTCTAGGAAAGAGTTACCCAACATCTGTTCTCAATGATATTGCAAAGGTAACGGCTGAGCTTTCTCGCAAGAGACTGGTAAGAGAAAAGAAGGAATAAGCAAAGAATGATGTCTTTCAATGGCAAAGCACTGAAGGTAGTGGATTCTGAAATCGATGATCTGGCAAGGGAACTGGAGGTAGAGCCAGCAGCCTTTAGGGCTGTGATTGCTGTCGAGGCGGCTGGATCTGGCTTCGATAATGCAGGAAGGCCAAAGGCTCTGTTTGAGCGTCATTGCTTCCATAGGCAGCTAATCGGCAAGCCAGAACTTCTGGAGAAGGCAGTGGCTGCCGGTCTGGCCTACAAGGTCTGGGGAACAAAGCCCTATCCAAAGGGATCTGACGCCGTTTACGACGAGATCCGGAGGGCTGTGGAACTGGATGAGACTGCTGCCCTTCTGTCTACCTCTTGGGGTCTTGGACAGATCATGGGCAGCAATTTCAAGCTTGCAGGATGCGCTACAGTAAAGGAAATGGTAGAGCAGGCATGTGAGTCGGAGGCTAACCAGCTAAGGCACATGGGGTCTTTCCTCAAGTCCACGAACCTTCTGAAGCCTCTACGATTCAAGGACTGGGCAGCATTTGCCAAGGGCTACAACGGTCCAGCCTATGCTACTCATGGCTATGATGTAAAGCTGGCCAATGCCTATGCCAGACTGTCGCAGCCAAAGAAGTAACATACTTAAAGAAGGAAAGGAATGAACTCAAATGGACTTGGGCAAGATCGCTTCCGGCATCCTAGGCGCAGTCGCTCCAGTATTAGGCACAGCCATTGGAGGACCATTTGGTGGAATGGTGGCATCAAAGCTGAGCGAAGCTCTATTGGGAAAGCCAGACGCCGATCCAGAAGAGCTTAGGCAGGCAATCGAGAAGGCCAGTCCGGAACAGCTAGTTCGTATCAAGGAACTGAATAACGAGTTCCTTGTAAAGATGAAGGAACTGGATGTCGATGTCGAGAGGCTTCACTCGGAAGACAGGAACTCTGCCCGCAACCGAGAGGTGCAGACAAAGGACTGGATGCCCCGAGCACTTGCATTCCTTATAGTCTTTGGCTTTATGGGCACCGTATTCTCGGTTCTATTGGGTTATGTAGATGGAATGAAGGACCCCTTGACTGCAACCACTGTAGGCACCCTGATTGGCTTTGTAAGCGCGAAAGCAGAGCAGGTGGTGTCCTACTATTTCGGGTCCTCTTCCTCTTCTCAGGTGAAGACTGCGCTCATTGCAGAGCAGGGAAAGAAGCAGTAGTAGCCATCACCGCTGTGGAGTCTTCTGGTCATTTTCGCCATCTTCATCATTGTATGGTACTTCCTCTTGAGGATCTTCTTCATGCTCGATAGTGACGATTTCATCACCCTCGTCGTTGTTAGCTTCCTCATCTGCTTCATCGTCGGACTCTTCGTCCTCCCCGCTCTTCCGTGAGAGGAAGCTGCAACGGACAAGAAGCTTCATTGTCCGCTCTTCGCCCAAGATCTCAAGGCTCTTGATGATATCCTCCTCAAGCTCCTTGATGGTCTTGGGGTTTTCTACAGAAATACCACCCTTTACCTTGGATAGAAGCTCTAGTGCCTTTAGGGCGCTTTGGGTGTGATTGTTGTTCTTGGCATACTCGTACTGCTTCTCGATCTCGGCTAGTACATCAATATCCGAGATGCCATTCTTCTCTAGCTCGGCAATACGAGCAGCGACATCTGGACTATTTACAAGTCTATATCCCTGTGCCTGTGCCGTTCCTTCGGCATAGCCAGCAGCCTTTGCCGACTCGGTGGCGTTGCGGGTAACGACATAGTGTCGTGCAAACTTCTCTTGCCGTTCATTGACCATAACTGGCTATCCGATCAATCATGCTGCCTTGCTGGCATGGAAGAACTGCGAGAAGTGCGGGACATTCTTGTACCTTGAGTGATCGTAGATCGTCTGGACAAGTGTGTTCTTTCCGTATACCTCGATTTGCATATCGACATCTTCCTTTTGGAATAGACGCTCGCAGTCCTGTGCCATTGCCAGTAGCTCTCCAGTAGTCCAGTACTTCTGTCCAAAGGCTTCGACGTTGAAGTACTTTGGCCTGTTCTCGGACGTTTCCTTCTTCATCTCTTCAGTTACATCTGGAATTGATCCATCAAATCCAAACAGATGGAACTTTCGGAACCCAACGATGTGGGCCATGCCGATAGCCCTCATGGCAGAGCATGTTCCACCAGTAACGAATACAGTATCTTCACCCAGATCAATCTTTGCCTTCACGGTAAAGTTCTGTGGATTGGCTGCCTGCTGCACCGCTTCCGAGTAGGCGTGCCAACCGTAGACTGTCGCCCCCTTCTCAAGCAGCAGCTTTGTCACGCTGGGATCGGTCATGGAAGCGATGAAGAAGTTGGTCTCCTTTCGGATGTCCTTGAACAGGTCCTTCCGAACGACACCGTGCGTGGACACACCATCTACTGGCCGTGGGTCCAAGATCACGCAACCAAAGGGAACGATGCCATTCTCGATGAGCTTTGGGTAGCTGTGCTTTACGCAGAAGACATATGAACCAGTTGCCTTGATAAACTCCTTCAGCATCTTGTAGTCAACTGAAGGACCGCCGGATACGATGATTGCCTTATCCTCATTGAACGGATACTTCTTGACGAAGGACCAGTTCTTGATCAGCTTCATGTTCTCTTCGATATTGTTGAGGATGTATTCCTTTGGAACGCTATCTCGTGGCCTTACGATGATCGGGACCATCAGCAGGTTCTTCGGGATCTCTGGCAGACCCTCTGCATTGAGCAGGGCAACCAGATGGGTAATGCCACCACCCTTTACCTTGTCGGTTGATGGAATGACCGTGATCTTCTTACCCTCACCCTTCAGCTTGTCAAACAGGCGATTTGTACCAAGATATTCATCTCCGAGAATCTTGCCATCTTCGTCCTTCGAGAAGTAGTCATCGAAGACAATGACTGGAACATGCTTTAGGTTCTCGTAGTCAGACAGAACAGTGGTCTCGCTATGGCCGCCATCGATGTATGCAAAGTCAACAGACGGGATGGTATTCACGGCATTGGTCAGTGTAACCTTCGAGTCACCCTTGTGAAGCTCGCAAGTGAAGATCTTGTTCCTGTCCTTCTTCATCTTGTCTGCAAACTGCACGAGACGATCACGAACAGAGTCGAAGGTATTGTGACGCTTGGAGTTCAGTTCGATCTTGTCTAGTTCTTCGGTTGCTTCTTCGAACAGATCGAAGCCGGTATAGTGGACGCTGTCCACCTTCTCGAACGCAGCAAGTGCCATCTCGATAGCCCTTCCACCGTTCCAAGTGCCGACCTCAACGATATGGAAGCTCTTCTTTCCATCCGAGTAGGTACGAACAAGATCGGCAAGCTTCTTGTATCGACCAGCAGACACATCCGGAGCAACTGTGTTTGGAAGCGGCTCCTTCAGATTACCCTTGAAGTGGGTCATGTACTGGGACAGGGGAGACTGCATGAACGCAGCAAGTCCCTTTGCAGTTGGCGTGAGGTTCTGGACCTTTGCGCCATGAGCCGTGTAGATCTTCAAGAGCCTTTCGAAGATGAATCCATCGTGCCACTCTCGATAGGAGATGACCTCTCCGATATCATAGCAGCCGCGAAGATCAGCAAGGAAGTACGGAGACACGTTTGGGTTGGCCATGTTGAAGGCCATGAAAGATGTCTCGCTGTAGTCCGAGTCAGTGCGACCAAGATGGACAATATCTGCCTGCTCATGGACAATTTCCTCAAGCTTGCTCTTTGAGAACGGCTTGTTGGTGATCGTGTCTGCATCCAGCCAGCAGATGAGACCGCCATTTACATCATCAGGAGTGGTGAACAGCGCAAAGTCAGTAAGTGCATAGACCTTGTGGCACCACTTGACGGCATCCATCCTCCAGTTGTATGGGGTCTTCCCGCCCATAGTTCCATCGTACTGCTTCATGCGCTCACGATAAGCGATCATGTCCTCTACTAGATTCAGATTCCTGTAGGTGATCTTGTCGGAGGACGGAAGATCATTGATCGTATCGTTATCGAAGTCATGGAAGTAGGCATACAGATGAAGATCATCGCTCCAGTTCTCGATGACCGAGAGGAGCATCTTCTTTGCGTACTTGTTGTAGCCGTCCTTGCTGAAGGACGTAACAAAATTGATCTTCATGCCTATGTATTCCCTTTTCTTGTTATTTATATAGTTGATTATCAAGAGAGCGTACTTGGATAGATAGAACAGTCAAGACGCTCCCTATGCCACTCATCCGCGTACTTTGCATCGATCTGACGCTTGCCGGTCCAATTGGAGTAGGCAGGACCACCAGTTGTAAAGTGTACACATTTTGCTTCGATGGCTGCTGGTGAATGACCATCAAGCCAGTTCCATTCCTCATTGTATCCGTGAACGTATTCATCGACAGAGTCAAGCCAGTTGAAGCCATGAAGCCAACTGCCAGACTTTGTATTGACATCGCCAACTGTTAGGAACTCACGATGCTGCTTGTGATCGCAGTTCCACATCACGAGGGATGACCAGTTCTTTCTTGGATACACAGTCTGAACCTGTCCATCCATCTTGATGGTTTCAGTCGGTGCATACTTGTGCTTCACGCAACCTAGTGCCTTCGATGAGACTGGAAAGGTATCGAACAGTTCACCGATGTCGGACCTGACAAACATGTCGCAGTCCATGAAGAGGGCAAGCCCGCTCCCTTGGTTGAGGAATGGAACAAGGAAGCGGGTGAAGCTGAACTCCGTTGAGAACGGCTTGCCATCGAACATGTCAACTGGGCGATGCCCCTCTGAAAGAGAGACACCGCGCCAGTACATTCCAGCCCTGCGAACCTCCTCCTGTACAATTGGTACGATGTTGTAGACGCTTTTTGATTTGTTGATGATGGTCTGTCTTAGTACGTCATAGTAGACGGCTTCTTTCTTGTCGAAGCCGATGTACACAGTAGGAAGCTTGCGAATGTACATGATATTCTGTTACTTGATCTCGACCTTAGTGGTATGAGAATCCTCTTCCTCACTAGTGGGAATAACCTTTAAGGTTACCTCAAGAATACCATTCCTAAGCTCAGCACCCTCTACATCAAGGTCCTCGCCAACATACAGGCTCAGCTTGAATGGCTTGGTATGGATGTTGTCGTAACCATAAAGGTTGTACTTGCCAAGCTTTCCGTAGGCAAACAGAGGCTCTGACATCAGATCCCCTACTGGCTTCGTAGCACCATTCTGGCTGGCAATCGTAAGAACACCATCGTCAGTGTAGGTCACCGAAAGATCGCTCTTCTGGTAGCCAGCTACCGCAAAGGACATGACCATGATCTTGTCCCCTTGCAGGATGGTGTACTTTGGAAAGGTCTGGTTCAGAAGACCAAGATGATTGGCCTTGAAGAAGTTGTCTAGGAAATCGATAACCATAGGTTGGGTACCTCCTCTGTTGGGGCAAATATAAGAAACCTTTTCTTGAATGTCAAGGGGTTTCATCTTGAATGAATTACTTCTTTGTCAGATCAACGATTTCGCAAGCACCCGCTGCACAGGCGAAGGTCTGGCTGCCACTTGTATTGTCCTCCTGCTCGTAGAGAGCTAGGGCTGACCAGTCAATTGACGTTGGCATCTCCTTCAGAAGAGCCTTGTAGCCATCTTCGTCAGTGTCTTGGTACGGTGCCTGCTGGTAGATATGATCGTCGTGTGGAAGGAAGGAAATACCGGAGCAGATGTCCATGTTGTCATAGACCCAAGCTCCTACCTTCATCCACTCACTGTCTCGAACGCTGATCGTGACTGATGGCTTGTGCTCTGTCCAAGACAGTGCATAGGCCTTCCAGATCTCTAGCTGCTCGATTGCAGACATGTCGTTACGTGTAACGGCACTGTCTGGAGACTTCATCGGAAACGAGAAGACTACGGTATCGTTTGGATGGTAGATCTCCGGTTCGTTGGGGACACCAGCATCCATCATCAGCCGTGTCAGTGGGTCCTTGATGTCACCACGAACGGTACGGATGTAGTACTTGCTATGGCGGGCATGGATGCCGCTTGCTGCGTCCACAAGCTGGCTGACAGTGCCGGAAGGCTTCACGCAGGTGATTGCTGCCGACATCGGAATACCGAGCTTCTTGGACCACTTCTCGTTGGTGTCGATGGCTACCTGACGGAGCTTGGTCAGGATTGCTGCATCTCCGGTGCGAGTAAGCTTGTTGTCCATGATGCCAGTGAGGGAGACACCGAGAAGCCTCTCCTCCTCAGTGTTGTTCTTCCAGATCTTCCGTAGATACGGGAAGTTTGTAAAGGTTGACTGGATTGTGCCTAGAATGGTGGCTGCCTCGACCTTGTCCGTAAGAGACTCCATCGTGTCTTCTGGACGAATGACGACCTCAGTCAGGTTGCAGAACTGGTTGTTGCGAAGGATGATTTCGCTACATGGGTTTGTGCCCCAGTGATGGTGCGGATCACGACGCTCGTTCTTTTCGATGTGCTTGCGAGCGGCATAACGAGCGAAGATGCCACGCTCACCGCTCTTGCTCTCGACAAGAGAAAGCCATTCACGCATGAACGTCTCGATGTCTGGCTTCTCAAGATACACGGCAGAGTTGTTTGCTAGTGTGCGCTGTGGGTTGCTCTGCCACCAGCTACCGCTCTTGGCATGACGCATACGGTCATCCCATAGATCGGAAAGCGAGATCATTGCAGACCGCCGAACGCCACCAACAACAACGACATCGCCAATCTTGCACATGATGTCGTGGCATTCGAGTGATGATAGCTTGCGACCTGCTGCCTTCTTGAACGTATCGGTGACGAAGTTGAATAGCTGGTTGAGTGGTTCTGGACCGCTAGCCCTGCCACCAAAGGTCTTCAGACGAGCACCGGCTGGACGGATGTTCGTGAGGTTCCAGTTGGGGATCTCGCCGCTGTAAAGCATGGCAATGACCTTGCGAAGAGCCTTTGCCCATCCCTCCTTTGAGTCATGTACCATGATGACATCTTTGGATGGGAACAGTGTCTCCGGAATTTCTGGAAGCTGGGAGACGTAATGACCCTCGACAGAGAACCCTACACCAGTCCCGCAGAGCAGGATGAACATGGCCTCGTCAAATGACTTCATGTCATCGACAGCAAGATAGGAACAGTTGTAGCCACAAGTATTGTCCCTGTCCAATGCAGGACCGGCAGTCATCATCATTCGCATCGATGGCATGACATCAAGGTTCATGATCTTGTATCGAAGATCCTTGACAACCTTTGGATGTCCTTCGATCACTCGCTCGACTACGTTTGAAATGTACCGATCAACGGTTTCTGACCAAGTCTCTCGACGCTTCTTCTCCGGTAGCCATCGGGCATACCGGCTAAGAGCAATGAATGTCTGGTAGTCAGTTGGCAGGTATTGGTTGTTCTCGGTCATCGTATCGTCTTCCTCCATCCACAAAAGGTCCATATTCACTAAGATGAAAAACCCGTTTGCGAACAAGGGCTTGGCAGCCATTACTCACAAACGGGATTATTCAGATCAGTTCGGTTACGGTGTAGGGCGACGCCTGTCGTGAACCGAAAGAAGTATGATCGCATAGTGGAGTATCTTAAGCAAGTCCTTTCGATTCCACCCGTCCTTCTTTCCATATCGAAGGGCATACTTCACGATGTTTCCTACAAGGAAGCCTTCTCCGTGACCACCATCGATAATTACTTCGGTGGCTTGGATCTTGCCTTTTGCGTAGTGCTGATCGTAGGTGGAGTCAATGTAGTGCTTCAGTTCATTCACCAAATGCTCCTCATCAAACTTGTATCCGATCACGGACATTTGCGGATGTTTGCGATTGGGTACATTCAGTGGATCAGTAAATGGATCATAGCTTGTAGACGGATAGAAAAGGTTCTCGTCCTGCATCTTATTTACTTCCGTTGAGTACGGTGTTGATCCTCTTCCTGACATAATTGATCTCCCTCGTTCTAAGAACCTTGTGTGCAAATGTACGGACATAGTTTGGATCAAGGCCAGCCATGTCGCATACATCCATGAAATCTTGGGCGGTTACGCCAATTGATGCAAAGAACCAAGAGATAGCCTGCTCTCGGGCCAATGCTTCTTCTTCTGGTTCATTATGGGTAGCAGGTTTCGTTGCGTCAAGGATTGCTTGCAGGATGACGGTGCGAAACAGGACAAGCTCTTGTGGAGGGGACGCTGAGTGAGAGTCCAGCTTCAGAGCCTGCCCAAGATCACTTAGGCTTTCTCTTTCGCTCTGTTCGCTCATGCTGCTGTCTCTTCCCTACTTCGTGTGCCCAATCCCTTATTGTTTTGGTATCATTGCCATCACAGCACTTGAAGCCATGATTATTGCACCAGTCTTCGTATGTTGTCTTTGAGTTCTTGTTGATCTTGTTCTTCTTGTTTCCAAAGACAAATCGAATATCAAGGTCTGGATACTGCTCCTTGATCCTCAGATGCTTCTTTCTGTCTGCTGGCTTGAAGTACCCCTTTGTCTCGATGACAATGCCGTTGGCAAGTATGATGAAATCTGGATAATACTTTCGCTCTTCAACAACTGAGTATGGGATGCTGTAGGGTTCGTAAGAAAACCCAATGCATCCCTCCTCCAGCTTGTAGGCAAAGGTTGCCTCAAGCTTGCTACGATAAACCTTCTTCTTCTTGCGAGGTTTAGTTGCCATTCCTGATATCCAACTCTTCTACATCAGGAGTCTTGTTGATTTCAGTGAAGTAGCGAATGCCGTTGCTGTAGTTGAATGCGCGAAGCCCAGTACCGTTGTTGGCATCGGCCCAGCATGTCTTCTTGAAGTCGCAGAAGTGGCAGCCGGTGGCAAGCTTCATGTTGCCGCTCTTGCCATCTGGTACTGGATCGTAGCACTTTGGTGGAGGATTCGGAGAGGACACCATCCTCTTTAGGTATTCGATACGCTCTGACGGATCGATGCGATGGGCTTTGTTGATCTCGCAGAGAGCGATCTCTCCGGAAACCTTTTCGATGGCTAGGAAGCCAGCCCTTTCGGTGTCTGCTGCAAATGCGTAGGACGAGATCTGGCCAATGTATCCAAACGGATCATCCATAGCCAATGTGTTGTCCTTGAACTTGCGGAAGCCGTGTGGAGATGCCGACTTGAAGTCGATCATGACTCCATCGATTGTGGCGTCTTGGTGACCTACTACACCATTGACCTCAAGCTCCTTCTGGTGATCCCTGACATCATGTCCTGATGTCTTGCAGAGGAAGATCAGAAGCTGCTCAAGGATGTCGCCATACAGGAACTTGATGTAGGACGATGAAGAAAGTTCCTCCTTCGGAATGGAGTTGAGTTCATTCCAGATCTGCCTGTCTGGCTTTCCGATCATGGACAGGCGAAGGTAGCTTTGCTTCTTCTTGCGGGTAAGAGCAGAGACAACCGCAGCCTTGATGCCATCGGCAAAGGCTTCTAGTTCTTCTTCGCTGATCTTGACCTCTTTCTCCGGATCGAAGAGCTTGTAGATGTCTTCGACTAGAGTGTCGATGGTCTTGGATGCAGTCATCTCTGCAATGCCTTTCTATCAGGCTGCGTTAGCCATAGAGGTAGCTAGCTTGAAGGAACTGTCTTCAAGCTTGTAGCGAGTGTAGGTCTCTCCCTCTGGCGTCTTGGCTCGAACAGCCATGATCGCAATCCCCATCTTGCGAAGACGGGAGATCGTAGCCGTCAGGTTCTCGCAAAGACCCATCTCGATTGCGGTCTTGCGGGTAACACGACGACGACGAAGAAGAGCCTTTAGTACGCGAAGTTCATTGCTCAAGATTGCTTCTCCTTTATTGTTACTCTCTTGATTGAAGATCATCAATGGTCCCACTCCTCACCCATTGACACGCTACCCAATTTGATGTCGGTAGCCCCACGCGTGCGTGTTGTACTCTGGTCTTATCAGAAGGGAATATCGTCGCCCTTCACATGCTCGCTTCCGTTGGCTGCCGCTGCCATGTGGGCAGGTGGCACGGTGTAGCCACCATCCACTGCATCGAAGCCATCATCCTTGCCGCCACCATAAGGCACTAGGCTGACTACCTGTACCTTGATGAGGTCAGCAGATACACCCTTCTTGCCACGAACGGTGTACTCGTAAGGCTGGTACTTGACGTTGACGACTGAACCGTTGCCGATCAGCGAAGCATCCCAAGGGTTCTTGGCAGCATCGATGATCTCTGGTGCATTGCGGGTCGAGCCATCACGCTTGGTAACCTTACGCTTGATGGTGATGAAGTCGCCACGATCATCGTTCTTGTTCTTGACCTGTAGACCATCGGCCATGACCTTCTTCTTGTTCTCTTGGTCAAGGCTGACATCGATGGACCAGCATGGCTCAAACGTGGTGTTGGGCTGGATTAGCGAAGCCCAGTAAGCCTTGCCGGAAATGATCGTGTACTTGTTCTTCTCAGCCATTTTAGTCTCTCCTCTTCTCTTCTGAAACATAATTGCCCCAACATCCGTCATTGGATGTTGTAGAGCGGTTGGAACTCTACAGCTTATTGGCTTTAGAGTCAAGCACTATTTTCAGTAGTGCTTCGGGTTCGTACAAGGCATCAATCTTGATGTTGTACATGTCGCTTTTGGCAGTGAAGTTGTTGGCAGGATCTAGGTCCCCCTTCTTGATCTTCATTGCCTTGTCGAAGTACTCCTTCTTTGGCATGTAGCCGAGCAGCCATCCGACAGTCATGTCCTTCTTGACTCGACAGAAGAAGTAGTAATCACACCGCTGCTTGATGTTGAAGGCAGCAATGGAGCAATCATACTCCAGCTTTGGAGTCCAGTTGGTGGATTTTGTCTTTACATCGACTGTCTGGCCATTGATCAGTTCCATGTCGTAGTCGTAGGAATGCTTCAACGGAACCTTAAGGTATTCTGCTACAAGCAGTTCACCTAGAAAGCCATAGATGTTTCCTCCTCCTTGCATGATGGAATTCTTGATGATGCCCATCTCCTCCGACATGATGCGAGCTTGTGCAATCATGTCGATATGGACAGGCACCTCAAGGATAAGGTTCTTTCCCACTAGTGCGATTCCTTCCTTGTCAGTGAGTCTCAGCCCAAGTCTTGCCGATCTTGTATTCGGAGTCAAGCCTGCAACGGAAGTCCAAGATCTTCTGCGTATCCTTCATGGCTTCCTTTGTCAACTCTCCAAAATCTTTGGCGTGTTCGGTCAGTACATCGTGCTGATACTCGTCATGAATGGATGCCACTAGCTTTGCGTCAAGTTTCGTAGCGGCTACCCTGTCTCGGATCTGGACAAGCCATTGCTTGCACACTACTGCACCTCCTCCTTGTATCAGTAGGTTCATTGCTGCGTGTGCATTGCGAACGATAAGGCGCCTGCCATCGATGCCGATAAGATAGCCTCTCTTCGCAGCAATATCAACCCTCTTGCGGAAGATCGATATCTTTGGGACGTTGGTCAGGAACTTGTCGATGAGTTGCTGTCCGACTTTTGCATCTCCTCCGACGATGCTTCCGATCTTTGCTGGTCCAGCACCGTAGATGAAGGCGTAGATGAATGTCTTCGCCTGATCTCTTGTGTCAAGTCCAGCAGCCTTCTGGTTCGCAGTGTGGATATCGCCATCGACAACCTCGCTAGTAAACTTCGGGTCGTTAAGATAGTGGGCTAGGACGCGAAGCTCAAGCGAAGAAGCATCACAGCCAACAAGAGAATGACTTGGCTTGCTAGCAGTCCAGCAGGATCTGCACTCATGACCATATGGCGAATACGAAGCTGGAACTTGAGCAACGTTAGGTGAAGTATGTGCCATTCGGCCACTAATAGTTCGTAGGGTAAGTACACTGCCATGAACCTTTCCGTCATCCTTTACCAATTCTATCCATGACTTGATCTGCGTCACACGCTTATCAAGAAGAAGATACTCTGCAATCAGTTTTGCTTCTGGAATATCTACCTCATTGAGGACAGACTCGTCAACTATTGCACTTCCCTTTTCAGTGAACTTCTCAGGCTCCCAGCCCCTTAGCATTAGCTGGCGTACAATCTGCTGTCTGGATGCCAGATTGAATGGAACAAACTCGATTGATGTGTGCGGTCCTCCCACAGTAGTGAGATCGTCTATGTGGCCGAGACCAACGGAGGATAGTGAGCCGTCCTTCTTGTACTTTGGCGTTACAAGTCGAACCTCTGATGGTAGCGGCTTGAAGATCTCAAGGACCTTGTTCTGGATCTCTGATGCCTTGTCCTCAAGCTTGGCAACCAGCAGCATTGCCTGACGATGGTCTAGGCTGAAGCCATTCTCTTCCTGCTCGTCAATGATCGCACGAATACGATACTCAAGCTCGATGCTCTTGCGAGATATCTTTGTAGCTTCAGCCGATAGCATGATCCAAAGTCTGAAGCATAGCTCAACGTCGTTGGTGCAGTACTCAAGCATCTTCTCCGAGAAGGTAGAGAAGTCGTTGAACTCGTGCTTTGGAAAGCCGAGTCGCCTGCCCCAGTCTTCTAGCGAATGACCTCCATCACGAATTGGGTTGAGGATCTGGCTGAGTACAAGCGTATCTTCTACGTCAGTGATCTTGATGCTGGTGCCTGACAGTCTGTTGAGGACAGGCATGTCGAACGAGATGATGTTGTGGCCAATGAACTTGGTCACGTTGCTGGCAAAGGATGGAAAGAGGGATGTGCATTCTCCCTCCCTCCACTTGTAGACTTCTCCTGTCTTCGTGTCCTTTGCCACGATGCAGTGTATGACTGTAGGGTCGAGGCTATCCGCCTCTATGTCAATGACGCACTCCATTGTCATCTACATCCTTGTAGGTCTTTGACTTGCCAGTCTCGGCATCGTCAGGGTACACAACCTTGTTCATGTCTGGTGCCTTGTAGTTTGGACCCTTCATGACCTTGCCATCTTCTCTATAGACTGGCTTTCCTTCAGCATCGAGCTTGCTGAGGTTTGAATTATGGACCTCATCGAAGCAAACGTCAAGGTTCAATCCCAGTGCATGACCAGTTCCGTAGACGACATACAGGATATCAACCAACTCCTTTGCGATCCGCGCAAGGTTGGTTACATGTACGTTACTTTCGCTTGAGTACAGTTGCGAGTATGGATTCAGTTCATCAAATAGCTCTTGTGCTTCTTCTGCGATAAGCTCGCTTCGAAGTTCAATTGTCTTTACAGATATTGGATGTCTAGCATTCTTCACTTCCCTGACTTCCTGTCCCATAGCGGACATGAACTCTCCGACTTTCTTGAAGTTGGATTTGGGTCGTGAGAGATCTGGAACATGGTTGAAGTAGCTTTCCTCAAGGTCGGTGATATCGACTTCGTCGTTCCAGAATCGCAGCAGAAGGCTGTCTTGATTGGCAAGACTGTCAAGTGGGTAGCCGTTCTTTTCAAGCCAGCCACGCACATCGTAGAGTGCGATTGGGCTGATCATCTTAGGAAAGCCGTAACGCCAGCCCTCCATTGGATCGACGTAGGTAACTAGAACCTTGTGTTCTGGCTTGGGCTTCTTTTTTGAAGTCATGGCATAACCTTTGCAACGAACATGATGATACCGACAAAGAAACTCACAAAGCCGGTGAAGAATATCAGAATAGCAGCGACCTCCCAGATTGTATAGGAGTTACTGTCGAGTGGCTCAAGAAGCTTTAGGCTGATCCAGCCTGCAAGAAGAAGAGCTATGCCCAATGCCGTCATAGGTCAGGTCCTCCGTTGCTTGATGCGGATTGAGTATCACTGTCGCCTAGGTTCTCGACTTCATGAAGACGACCAGTCTCCTTGTTGAAGAACAGATGGCAGGCGATGCCAGTCTCGCCAGCGTAGCGGTTCTTGAGGACTCGGATGGTCGTCGTGTTGGCTACGTTGGGATCGTCTGCCTGCTGGTCACGCTCCATCGCAATCACTGCGTCAGAAAGCTGGGCGATGCTCTGGGAGCCGCGAAGATGGGCTAGGGACACTTCCTTGCCATCTTCGTGACCACTGTCAGCACCAGTCCTGCGGAGGTGCGAGACCAGCAGCAGCGCACAGTTGGTCTCCTCCACAAGCGAACGCAGCTTGGTCATGAGGATGTCGATGTTGCGTCGCTCGTCCATACCCTCAAGACCGGATACGAGAATGGACAAGTGATCAAGGAAGATCCACTTGCAGTCGAGAGCCTTGATCATGTAGCGCACACGAGCAAGGATCTCCTCAGTGCCCAACGATCCAAAGTGATCGAAGGCAAAGAACCTTCCGGTGCCGACTGTCGCCTTGTACCACTTGTCCATCTCGACTCGTGGATACCGCTCGCGTACCTCTCGAATGTACAGACGGGAGTTGGCCTCCACCGACATCAGGTGGAAGATGGTTGACCGGACGTTCTCCTCAAGCGACAGGACACCGATATTCTCCTTCGTGTTGTTGAGGACATGGTGCATGAGTTCGCGCATGACTGAGGACTTTCCGGTGCCGGTGCCAGCGGTCAGGGTGACAAGCTCACCAGTGCGAATGCCATAGAGCTTCTCGTTGAGACCGGCAAACGGATACAGGCAGGTCTGCTGCTGACCCTCGTCGTACAGAGCCTCGCCATAGTCCTTGAGATTGATGATGCCTGCTGGTGTATAGACACGGGCATCCCACCATGCACGAACGAACTCCTCGCGACGCCCGTTCTTGATGTATTCGTTGGCGTCCTTGAGGGACATGTTGATGATCTTGCACTTGTTAGGCTCGAAGATCTCGGCAACAGCAACAGCAGCTTTCTTGCCATGCTCGTCATTGTCGAAACAGATGACGATGTTCTCGTAGCTGTTGAGGAAGTTGTAGCTGGCCTTGCAGTTGCGAACGGCAGACTGGGCACCGTCCTTGATGGAGACTACAGGCCACTTGCTGCCAAGCATCTCGTATGCGGAAAGGGCGTCAAGCTCGCCTTCGCACAGCGTTACATACTTGCCGCCGCCATTGAACATGTGCTCGCCAAAGAGGCCAGCACGTCCGAGGGAACCCATTGGCTGGGCTTGGAACTCCTTTGTCTCTACAACTCGGATCTTGTTTGAGACATGGACTCCGTTCTTGTCGTGATACGGATACAGATGCTTGAGAACCTTGCCGGATGCGTCTGATACGACGCGCACTCCGTACTTCTCGCATGTATCCTTGCTGATCGCACGATCCTTGAGGGCTGTGAAGTAGCCCATCAGGAGTGGCTTCTGTTCCCCACCTCCACCGTTGATGGAGGCCGAGTGCTGAGTGTCGTTGTTGGACATGCGTCGGTATCCTTCCTTATCTGAGTCGTCGGTTGAGGGATAATACTGATTGTGGACAAAGCAATAGGAGTGACCGTCAGAGAACAGGACAAGACCGTCGCTGCTGCCGCAGTGATCGCATGGTCCTCTGCTGACTGGTCTGCTTCCGTTGCCTTGATCGCTATGGGTAGCGGAGAAGCGAGACATTTGGAATGAATGCTCCTTTGATTAGAGAGCCTCACATGCAAGATAGCCAGCAACTTGGCCAGTTCGCGTGTCTGAGATCTTAAGGCATATTGCCTCATCATCAGTAATGGATATGTCGTAGCCAAGATGATTTATGAGGATTGTCCTTGATGTTATCAGATCGACCAGATCTTCGATGTCATCGGACTCCTCAACGACAGTGCCTTGGCTGTCGTCAGGTTCCTTTAACATCATTAGTCTGAATCCATTCTGCATGTTGGGTTATCCCTTTCGTGTATGTGTATATTGTTAGTCCTTGTCCTCGAAGGAGGCATCAAGGATCTCATTCAAGAATGATTCATTCTGTAGCATGAACTCCTCAGCCTCCGTTGCTGCATATCTCTTGGCAAGCTTCGGACTATAACCCTCATCGATATACTGACGATAGAGTTCCCTGTATACTTTTCTTTTCTCCCTACTGAGAAAGTCGAAGTCGCTGGGCATTTTGTTACTTACGCTTGGTGCCCTGCCCCTTGTACTTCTTCGTGTTCTTTCGAAGAGACTTGTTCTTGGGGCGGCTGTTCGGAGATTTGCCAATGCTGGTGCGTAGATGCGTCTTGCTGATGACCTTCTTGCCACCTTGCTTCAGTCGTGTGTTGGAGCCACTAGCTTCTTTCTTCGCCATGTCAGTCGTTGTCCTCTATTTCCTTGGCTGGGTCAAACATTGTATCAACCAGCCGCTTGATCTTGGTTGCAATTTCTCGGTGTTCGATCTGAGTAGACGGATCAGTACGGACTTCAATGTAGTGAAGCCAGCTACGAAGGCTACCCTTCATGTACAGGCGAGAGGGCGTCATGCCCTCCGGCAGTATAGCACGGGCAACCTCCTTCGCAATACCTGCATCAAGAGCCTGCTTGTAGTAGCTGCGGGTTATCCGGTCAACATCTTCCTGCATCTTGAACCAGAGAGCTTGTACGCTCTCGTCGTTGGTCTGGATGCTGTTCTGCCTGTTCTTCTTGTCCTGTAGTCGGGCATCTCGGAAGATAGTATCCATTGCCATTAGGGATGGATCTGCGTATCGCTGTGAGAACTCTTGGAACGAGAAGCTGCGATGACGTAGTAGCTGGCGAGCGATATCCCTGCTTGTGGTGATCTCGAACGTGAGATCGACCATCTCAAGCGGAGACCAATGCTTGTGGTCGATAAGGTACTGTAGGAGCTTTCCGTAGGTCTTGTTGTTGGTCTGGTTCTGTGGGTTGCTGACACGGGCGCAGTACGCAATGATCTCGGAGAATGATCCAATACCCTTTCGGAAGGATGGGACGGACGGAGCCGTGTAAGACACAAGCTCGACGGTGCTATTCATCGGCAGTCATCCTTCTCGACAACAATGAGGCCAGCTTCGCTGATTGCCTCAAGCACCAGCGTGACATCCCTTACCCACATGTCAGCCTCGCTCTCGGAGATCAAGTTCCATTCCCTGTATGGGAAGTCCATCTTGACCCAAGCACGGGCAATGCGCTCCGCAAACTTGGTGTCGCAGTTCGTCAAAGTAGTCATGGGGAATAGGTCCTCCATTGGTTGATGTCTACCGTGTAGTAGACGTTTCGAATTCCAAACTCCGATATGCAACGGCTGCAACCTTCGCAAGGTTTGGCCATAGCATACACATACTCGCCGCCATACTCAAGACGCTTGATGCGGGCGACAAACATATCGCACTTGCGAAAGTCGTCAAGGTCGATGACGCGAAGTGCGTTCTTCACTGCTGATACTTCAGCATGTAGATATATCGAGTCGGGGTTCTTCTTGAATCTGTCCTGTATGGGGTCTGTCTTGTAGCGATTGACGCCAAAGGCAACGATCTTCTTCTTGTACAGGATGGACGCAGCAACCCTGTAGGATCGCACGGGATTTGCAATATCCAAAGCTGCTCGCTTGAGGATATTGAAGTTCCTATCGATGTATTCTTCTATGTTCATGGTATAAATCACTCATAGAACATGTGGTTGCCAATCTGGCGGACAAACGTTCTGGATGCGGTCCAGTAGGGATTGACTGAAGTGTTGTGAAACATTGTTGCTTTTGAGAGTCCAATCGGGACAGAACCTTTCAATGCAACAAAAGCAGCGTACTCGGAATACTTTCGGTCGATTGCGTTGAACATGTAGCGGTAGCGACTGTTAGGATTGCAGTAGTAGCTGAACTGGCAGGCAATGCTGCCATCGCTCCTCTTGCTTGTCGCATGGACAATGGAACAGATCGATGTTGGCTTGTCGCTATACTCGACCCTGTTGATTATGACTATCGCTACTGCGATCTTTCCCTCAAGGCTTTCACCTCTAGCCTCAAAGTAGACAGCCTCTACCAGACACTTGAAGTCATTGGTAGAGGCTGCTTGAGTTGCTCCTGCATTCGCACTAGTGAGAACAAGAAGGGACAGGAGAGAGTGTCGCAGTAGTAGCTTAGAAGCGACCCTCCCTGTAGTTCTTGCGATATAGTGGATCACTCTTCCACTCCTCTTTTGCATTGAGGAAATCGTTGATCTTGTAGATGCTGATATCCTCAGCTCTCTTTGCATTGCTGCAACCAACGACATAGTCCTTCAGATACTGAGGCATCTGCTTGTGGTCTGTGAACTTGTACTTGTCCATCTTTATATGCACTATTCTTCTCTCTTGGTTAACTCTACATAGTCATCGATCTTGTCCACGATGAGACCTAGCCACCATAGGACAACAAGACAATAATACTGAATGCCGTACTCTGCAATGTATTTGTAGGAGTCGATGATGCAGTAGGCTAGTGTGAAGTGAAAGCCAACAGTCAGTATCACCAGAAGACTTCTAATCATTATTGTCCTCCCCGAATCCTTTCATCAGGATATTCTTTTTGAGTTCCGATATCTCACTGATAAGTATCGAAGCCTTCCTTGAGTTTGATGTTGAAAGAGAACCAGAAAGAAGAAGCATTGAGAGAAGCTCAGAGACTTCATCCAAAGTCTTTATCAAGTTGATATCTTCAATGTTCATCTTCAAAGTCAGTCTTCAAAGCACACTAGTGAGAACTAGATAGTGTCTGGCTTTAGGCATTCAAGGGCTTTACCCTACCACATCGGTGTTAAAGTTTTGTGACAATAAGAAGAGATGGCTTATAGTGGCTGGTGGCAGGGCAGGAGGGATTCGAACCCCCATGAATCCAATTACGGTACTGCGGATTAGAAGACCGAGCCGGTACTGCCCCAACCAACACCACATACACAAGATGTGGTTACTTCCTCTGCTTGTTACGCCAGATGATGAGTTCGTTATTCGCCTGCCACATGTCTCCATTGCTCACAAGACATGCGATCCCATTGCTTACTCCAACAGATGTCCAGCTACGATTTGGGTCCTGCTTGACGTACAGGACGTAGCTTACAGTCGGAGCCATCGTGATGATCAGAGGGTCCTCATCGTATTCTTCCTTTAGGAACTTGTTCATCTCCGCAACTGGCAGGCATGGCAGATTTGCATCCTGCATCTTTGCATCCGCAAAGCCTGCGGAGAAAGATGCCGCAAGAAATGCGGCGAATGCTGCATTCCTTGACCAGATCATCGCATTAGATGGCATAGCCCTTCTTTCCCTTTCGCCAGCCCCTGTTCTTTGTAGGAGACTGGACAGTTAGGTTAGTGCGTAGGTTGCTTCCGCCCTTCTTCAGAGCGACCTTGTGGGCGACATCCTTTCCGTC
>Ga0208005_1000133_pt1 | contig 32631 bp, 58 predicted proteins | sample DEB19_08_DNA_3_FD_184530 | JGI IMG/M metagenome (GOLD analysis project Ga0208005, IMG submission 184530) | Aqueous microbial communities from the Delaware River and Bay under freshwater to marine salinity gradient to study organic matter... | ecosystem: Environmental > Aquatic > Marine > Coastal... | reverse complement strand
GCCCACGCCGGTCGCGTGATCAAGCAGGCGAGTTGGAACTACTCCTACGGCCTGCACACCCTGATCGACCACGGCAACGGCATCCAGACGCTCTACGCCCACATGCTCAAGCACCTCGTCGGCGTGGGCGACATGGTCCGCGCCGGCCAGCACATCGGCCTGCTGGGTTACAGCGGCAACGTGCGCCCCCGCGGTCCCGGCGGCGCGCACCTGCACTTCGAGACCCGCGTCAACGGTGGGGTGACCGACCCGCGTCCGTTCATGGCGGCCCGCGGCGTCACCTTCGACACCGGCGGTTGGCTGCAGCCCGGATGGACCGCCACCTACAACGGCACCGGCAAGCCCGAGGCGATCCTGACCAACGATCAGTGGAAGGCGCTGTCGCGCGGCGGGGTGACCGTCAACGCCACCATCAACGAGGCTACGCCGACCACCGAGGACGCGCTGCTCACGGCACTGCGCCGCGCCGAAGCGCTGTACGGAGGGCTGTCCTGATGCCGACCGCGTTCCCCACCCTGACTCTGTCGCGCGGCGCCGACAGCATCTACCTCAACGCCGTCAACGGCTGGCATGTGCTGCCCGGCGTTGAGGGGTTGGACAGCCCGCCGGTGAGTCTGCTGACCGACGACCCGGCGACCTGGGACGGTTCGCTGTTCCGCGACGCCCGGTACCTGGCCCGTGAGGTGTTCGTGCCGCTGCACCTGGATGCCGTCGACGGCGACACGATGCGCACGAAGATCAAGAGCCTGGCGGCGCTGACCGCCCCGAAGCGCGGTGCAGTCACCCTGACTGTAGAGCACCCCGACGGTACCCGCCGCTTCATCGACGGGTACCTGAGCACGACACTTGGCACCAGCCTGCAGCGCGCCGAGGCGTTCACCTGGCGCCGTCTCGGGGTCGCCCTGCGCTGCCCCGACCCGTTCTTCTACTCCACCTCGTCGACGTCCACGTTCACCGTCTCGGCGACGACGCAGCAGTTCCTGTCGAACACGTTCCTGCCGGTGCTGTTGAGCAACAGTCAGGTGGCCGGCACGATCAGCATCACCAACGACGGCGACGCCGACGCCTACCCGGTGTGGACGATCGAAGGACCGGCCAGCGGCATCGAGGTCACGGTCGGCACCCACACCTGGACGGTGCCCGACGGCATCAGCGCCGACGAGACCCTGGTGGTCGACACCCGCCGCGGCCAGCAGTCGGTGAAGGTGAACGGCGACCTCGCTTGGGGCCGTCTCGGCCCAGGCGCCGACCTGTACGCCTTCGAGCCCGGCACCTCCACGGTCGACCTTGACATCACCGGCGCCACCAGTGCCACCACGGTCTCGGTGACCTGGACCAAGCGCTGGCTGACGGCATGGTGAGCGGCTGGCGCGTAGAGGTCCGCGACCCGGATCTTTACGTCACCGGACAGTGCGACACCTTCACGTCGCTGCGCATACTGCTGCGTCACCGTCGCGCTGGCAGCTGGGCGATGACCCTACCCGCAGACCATGCCCAAGCCGCGCTGTTCACCGAGGGCGCCGGGATCCTGGTATGGGCGCCGTGGTCGACCACCACGCCGGTGATGTCCGGGCCGCTGACCAGACTCACCACCGCCACACCGACCCGTGACGCCGGATCGGTGCTGACCGTGCAGGGTATCGACGACACCGCACTGTTGGCCGACCGCCTGGTGCTGCCGACTCCCTTGGCGGGGCTGGCCGATCAGGATGTCGCCTCACACTGGACAGCCACGGGCAAGGCTGAAGAGATCATCCGCGACGTCGCGGACGAGCAGGCGGGGGACGCTGGACAGGCCGCACGGCGGATCTGTGACGCCGATCCCAGCAGCCGCCGCGCCGCCGGCACGCTGGTGGGAACAACACGAACAGTCCGCGCCCGGTTCGACAACCTGCTGACCTTTGTCGACGCCGTGGCCACCACCGACAACCTGACGGTGCGGCTGATCCAGCCCGGCTCATCGGTCCAAGACCGTCACCTGGAAGTCGGCGTGCCGGTCGACCGCAGCGCCAGTGTGCGGCTGTCGCAGTTCGCCGGGACGCTGACCTCGGGCACCGCCAACGTGGCCGCCCCCACTGCCACCAACGTGCTTGTCGCCGGTGGCGGGGAAGAGACACAGCGGGTGTTCGTCGAGCGCTCGGATGCCGCCCTGCTGGACGGCTGGGCACGGCGCATTGAGGTGTTCCGCGACTCGCGCGGCACCACCGACACCACCGAACTGGCCGAGACCGGCGACGAGGTGCTGGCCGACGCCGCGGTCACCGCCGGGCTGTCGGTGCAGCCGGTGGACACCGCCGCGCAGCGCTACGGCTACGAGTACAACCTCGGCGACACGGTCAGCGTAGAGATCGACGGCGTGACCTGGACCGAGGTCGTCACCGCTGTGGAACTCACACTGAGTGCCGCCGAGGGTTTCGTGGCACGGCCCATGATCGGCGACCCAGACCTTGCCGATGATCGCTCACCCCTGCTGTATCAGCGCGTGCGCTCCATCCTGCGCCGCTTGGACAACCTGGAAAGGAGCCTGTAATGGCTCAGACGTCCTGGCCGTTCCACGACGGCACTTCGGGCACCCCGGTGCTGGAGGATCAATGGTCGAAGATGGCGCGCACGTGGTCGCAGTCCGGCGTGATCGACTACGGCAACAAGCTGGCCCCCTACTCCGACAGCGACGGGCGTCAGGTCAAGGTGTCCACAGGTCGCGCCATCGTGCGCGGGCATTACTACGAGAACACTCCGCCTACCGTGGTGCTGGCGATTGCCGCCAACGCCTCGGGCAACCCGCGCATCGACCGCGTCGTACTGAGGCTGGATCCGTCAGCCAACAGCGTCACACTGACAGTTCTGCAGGGAACCCCGGCAGGCTCGCCGAGCGCCCCGGCGCTGACCCAGACCGATGTCGGCGTCTTCGAGATTTCCCTGGCACGGGTCACGGTGGCCAACGGCGCCACCAACATCGTGCCCGCCGACGTCATCGATGAGCGCACCTTCATCGGCCCGCCGCTGCCCCTGCTGGGCGGCACCATGACCGGCGCCCTGACGCTGTCCGGTGCCCCGACGTCGGCGCTGCACGCCGCGACCAAGCAGTACGTCGATGACAAGGGGACGTGGAGCAGCTGGACGCCGACGGTGACCGGCAGTACCTCCAACCCGACCTCCTTCATTTCCAGCGAGACTTCGCGATTCACACGCCACCAGAACACGGTGCATTTCCGCTCTGGCATCATGGTGGTGACGGGCGGCACGGGCGGCTCGGGCTCAGTGCTGATCTCGCTGCCTGCATCGCTGAACGCCAACTACGCCACACGTGGACCGATCGGACAGTGGTCGTGGCGCACGACCCAGGGCGTCACCGGCAATCAACTGGAGTTGTTCGCCGGGATCATGCTGCGGTGGAACGCCACCACCGCGATCCTGCTGCGCCATTCCGGCAGCACGCTGGATCTTCCAATTGGGGGCGAGCCGAGCGGCGGGACATATTCTCTCGCCCTGTCCGGCACCTACGAGGCTGCCCCCTAAGCCCTTGCACCCCGTCCTCCTCGGCGTCGCTGCCTGGGTCGTCCACTACCCGCTGACCCTGCTCGGCTTCGCCCTCGTCGACCTCGCCACACCTCACCCCGTCGTCATCCACTGAGAGGCACGCTATGGCCCGCACCCTCTACGCCGCCGACCCCGCGAGTTTCACCGTCGCCGCCTCGGGTCGCATCGTCCCCGGCACGACGCTGACCGTCAAGGACGCCGACGGCGACGCCGTGACCGACCTCAAGGCCGCCACCTGGGATGCCGACACCTTCACCTGGACCGAGGGCGCGGCCATCACCTCGGTCACCAGCGACGACGACGGGCTGATCGCGTTCTACGGTCCCGATGGCTACGACGGCCCGCTGTACCTCACCGGCGGCACCACCGCCGCGCTGCTGGTCCGTCCGCACGTCGTCGGGGTAAACCTCGGCCCCGGCGTGGTCGGCTCCACGCAGCTGGCTACCGGCGCGGTCACCTCCGGCAAGATCGCCGCCTCTGCCGTCACCGGCGACAAGGTCGCCACCGGTGCCATCAGCTCCAGCCACATCGCCGACGGCACCGTCATCGAGGCCGACGTCGCCGACGGCGCGGTGACCACAGTGAAGATCGCCAACGGCGCGGTGACCACGGCCAAGGTCGCGGATGCCGCCATCACCTCGGGCAAGATCGCCGACGACGCCATCACCGCCGCGAAAATCGCCGCCGACGCCGTGGGCTCCTCCGAGATCGCCGCCGGTGCCGTTGGGACCTCAGAACTGGCCGACTCCAGCGTAACGACAGCCAAGATCGCCGCCGGCGCCGTGGTCGAGGCCGACATCGCTGACGGCGCGGTGACCGTGCCGAAACTGGCAGGCTCCTACAACGCCCGCACCAGCTCCTACACCATCCTCGGCTCGGACTCCGTCGTCGCCATCGACACGACCTCGGGCGCGGCGACGCTGACGCTGCCCGCCGCAGCCAACAGCACCGGCAAGATGCTGCGCATCATCAAGACGGGCGGCACCGGCACCCTGACCGTGCAGCGCGTAGGCTCCGACGTCATCAGCCCGAGCAGTGGCACCCGCACCAGCGTGCAGTTCCCCGCCGCCAGCAGTGGCGAGATCGTGCTGGCCTCGTCGGGCACCTCCTGGCACGTCATCAGCGGCCGGGCCTCGGACGAAACCGTGGGCCGACGCGAGTGGACGTGGCTGGGCGCCCTGGCCAGGGAAGGCGCCGCCGCGACCGTCGGGTGGCAGATGACCTACGCCGATACCGGCTGGCGGTCGATCATCGAAACGGACGCGGCGGGCGTCTGTACGGTGGGTGCGTTCCCGACGGACTGGGCGAACACCAGCGGCGCGGCGGGACACTTCCGGGTGCGACGGCAAATGGACACGGTTACGTACTGGGGCCGGTACCTCAACATCACGAAGGCCAATACCACCGTTGGCCTGTGGGCACCCACCGCTGGGTTTACATCAACCGGCTATGTGTTGTTGGCGTCGAACCTGAGTACCAAGCCGTTTGCCCACGCGACTAGCAGCGCGGTGCTCCTGGGAGGCAACGACTCCGGCCAGTACGTCCAGGGCCACGGGGTGTTTCTGACGACTGCCGCATGGCCCACCACCCTGCCCGGCACCGCCTTCTCCGCACCCCCGACGGGAGTCTGACATGACGTACATCGACGCACACATGATCCCCACTGGCGTGGAGGCCGACGAGGTCCGCATCGCCGAACGGATCGCAGATCCCGCCGACCCGTTGACGTTGGAGCAGGTGCCTGAGGCGCAGCGTCCGACACAGGAGCAGATAGACGCGGCGGCGAGCGAGCAGCCGCGATGAGCAGGCGTGAGGCGCTTGGGCTGCTAGGTGGCCTGCCATCTGGTCGCAGCAGAAAAAACAAGGGGACGACACGTGAAGTCGATGCTGCCGATGCCGCCTAACGACTGGTGGGTGATGCAGCGGGTGATGCAGCCCGCCGAGATCGGAATGCGGGACGGGTTCGGCCTCGACGACCTGGCCTTCTGGATCGGCTTGGTCGGTGGCGCGCTGGGCGTGCTGGTGGCGATGGCCACGCTCGGCGCGCTGGTGCTCAGACCGATCCGCGAGGCCAACGCCCGTGAACGCCGCGACGCCGCCCGCCGCGAGCAACTGCACAGCGACCTTTACGGCTCCGAGGCCCGGCCCGGCCATTCGGCAGAGCCCGGATTTCTGGAGGACGTGCGCGGGCTCAAGGCCGCGTTCGGCAGGATGCAAGCCGACCTCGGCGAACTCAAGGTCGACATGGGCGACCTGAAGGCGGATCTGACCGTGGTCAAGGCCGCCGCCGCCCAGTTGCAGCGCAACGGCGGGTCACACCTGGCCGACCGCGTCGACCGCATCGCCAAAGCCCTCGGCATCGACGAGAACCCCAACCCGAGATAAGGAAGTGATTGATCATGGCAATGCCAAACTGGTGGCCCATCCCGCCGATCAAGCGCCGCAAGCCCAAGGGCGTGGGCGGCAAGGTCGGGGCCGGAGGCGACGAGTGAACGCCGCACGTGAGCCCCTGGCAGTCCGCGCGCTGATCGTCGCCGTGGTCAATGCTCTGGTCGTTTTCGGTGTCCTGCACCTGACCGATGCGCAGACCGACGCCATCATCGTCGCCGCTGACAGCATCCTGACACTGCTGGTCACGGTGCTGTGGGTGCGCCCGGCAGTGACGCCGGTGAATGACCCGAGCATTCCGGGGCATGTCGTGGTGTCCGGCGAGGACTACTGATGGCAGGGGCTTTCGACCGCCGCTGGTGGCGTGGTGTCCTGCTGGACGAAATCACCATCGCCGCGCTGGAGTGGGCCGAGACGCATAGCGGCGTGCCCGTGGCTGTGAGTCAGGGCTCGTACAACGCTGGCGGAGTGGGTGCGTCGGCCGGGACTCATGACGGAGGCGGAGCGGCAGATCTGAAGGTGCTCGCCCTGAGCGTGGAGCAGCGCCGCAAACTCGTGCGCTACCTGCGCCGCGCCGGTTTCGCCGCGTGGTATCGCGGGCCGATCGCCGGGCTGTGGGGTCCGCACATTCACGCCATCCTGCTGGACCATCCGCACGCCTCCAAGGGCGCCAAGGGTCAGATGGTGGCCTACCGCGCCGGGCGTAACGGCCTGGCCAACAATGGCCCGGACGTGGGCTGGCGACCAAAGGTGATTCCGGTGTTCAACTGGGATGCCAAGGCCCCGCTGCGCCCCGGACAGAAGCCCGGCTCGGTGCTCAAGGCGACCGCGCCCGCTGCGCCGTTGACCGTGACCGAGATCCGGCAGGCGATCAAGGGAGGCGCGCCGAGCACCGCGGTCCACAGCCTCCAGGTGGCGCTGCGTCGCCAGGGCGGGGCGATCCGCAAGGCGCACCCCGCGCCGGCTGATGGCGTCTACGGCGATATGACCCGCGCGATGGTCAAGGCCGCGCAGGTCAAACTTGACCAGAAGCCCACGGGCGTGCCGTCGGCTGCGCTGCTGGTGGCGCTGGGCTACGCGCGGCCCGCATCGGTCGCATCCGCCAAGCGCAAGACCGCCCGGCGGTAGACTCAAGAACACCGGCTCGTCGTGGTGCCGGAACGCACAGACCCCCCTCACCGCTTCGGCGGCGAGGGGGGTCTTGTTGCGTTGTGGGCGATGAGTCCGCTAAGTTGGTGGCTCCTCGCATTGCGAGGTTTCACAAGGAGGGCCCCCGGTTCGCGCCGGGGGTCCTCCGATGTTTCAAGTAGCCCGCACCCAGGTCCGGCCGGCCACCTCGGCCCGGTCGATCGTCCCGGCGGCCAACGGTGTGAGCCAGTGGCAGCCGCAGTCGCAGCCGGTGCAGGCTGCGTGTGCGTCGTGGTCGCAGTTCCAGGTGATCATTTCCCCACCCACTTGCGTACGGTCATGCGCCCGACCCCGGCGATGCGCGCGGCCCGCACCTCGGACATGCCGCCTGCGACGGCCTGCCGTACAGCGTCGGCTAGGTCCTCACGGGCCTGCTGGCTGTCTGCGACGCAGGCGCGGTAGCGGCCCGCCGCCACCTCCAAGAGCGAGACAGCGTCGTGCCGGGGACGATGCGACCCGAGGCCCAGCGCGGCGATGGTGATTTCGTCCAGCAGGACACCACGCCACCAGCGGCGGGCCAGCACGCTCATGTCGCCCTCGGTGAACATCTGCTCCTCGGTGGCCTCGTCGTAGGGGCCTTCGATGCCCGCGTCGATGAGTCCGTCGATCACGGCGAGCACATCGGCCTCGTCGTGTCCGGCGCTGGTAAGCATCTCGACTGCCTGGGCTGCGGTGTAGGTGGTCATGGTGTCTGCTCCTGTCGTGGTGTTCATGTCGGATGTTGGATCTTGCCTAGCACGCGTGGTTGCTGCCGTGGTTCTTGCCGCCGCACTCGCAGTCGCAGGCCGCGCCGATGGCTGACCGGCACCGCCCGCCGCACTTGTCCTGCTGACGGAAACCGACCTGCAGGGGTTTGACCCCGAACTCCTGGCCACACTTGCACGTTGCCGAGAAGCGGCCTCCACGGTCGAGATGCACTCCGGGGGTCAGTACCCGCGAATCGGTGGCGGGACCGTTCCATGCCACGCGCTCCGTCTTCTCGATGTCGGCGTCGATGCGGTACTTGGTACCGCACTGGCACTTGCCGAGAAGTGCTGTGGTCGTGACGTAGATGGTCTCTGTGCTCATGTCTTAAACAATACAGGACCCCGCCCGAACTGTCTACCCCGATACATCACCCGTTCGGGTGATGTCGGCATCAAGCCACCTCCAACAACGCCACCGCCGCGCGCGCATCGGGCCGCCAGTAGTCCGCGTACACCGCTGTCGTCTGCGGCGACGAATGGCCCATCAGATCCTGCACCAGCCGCAAATCCCGCGACGACCGGTACAGTTGCGTCCCGAACCAATGCCGCAGCGAGTGGAACGTGTCGTTTAGGCCCATCCGCTCATGCAACCAACGGTTCATCAACTTCGACACGCTCCCGGCGCTGGCCTGCCGGCCGTTCATCATCGGCCACAGCAACTCGTGCTCGGATGCGGTGAACGCGCGCACCACCAGCGGATGCGCCGGCACGATCCTGGTCCGGTTGCCCTTCCCGGTGATGACGAGGTTCCCGTCTGGTTGCAGCCACGACCGCTCACAGCGCGACACCTCGATGGCGCGCATCCCGGCATACGCGGCGAGGACGACAGCGGCGTAGTTGCGGCCCTGCGCGACCTGGACGCAGGCGTGGACATCCCTGGTGGCCATGGGTCGGGGCCTGCCCGGTGCGACGTGCGGGCGGGGGAGTAGCCGGGTGGGGTCGTCGGGGCGGTGGCCCTGGGATTGCGCCCACCGGTAGAAGGAGCGGATCTGGCTGAGCATGGTTGCCTGCGATCGGGCGGTTAGGCGGCGCGGCTGCGCCGCATACCACGCCGCCACGACATCGGCGTGCGCCTCAACTGGTGGACACCCGAGGTCGCGCTCGAGTTTGTCGAGGAAGCATCCCCGCCCGTGCAAAGTTGCCTCGGTGCAGCGTTTGAGCCGCAAATGCTCCAGATATGCGTGGCTGATGTTGTGCATCGTGCACTTCCCCTATCCCCCCTGACTGGGTGATGACCGAGGCGCACATGTCCGAAACGTGAGAAGGATGACCCTGAAACCGGTTGCGCTGGTGTTTTCCATGAAGAAGACGACTGGCCTCCCTGGCTGCGAGGCTGGCGGGCCTCACGCGGTTTTGGGAGATCGGCCATGTCCGGCACCGGCACCATGCCGTGCCACCCGTTGAGCAGTTCCCCGGCCGGCACGTCGAGGGCGTCGGCGATGGCCTCCAACTCGGCAACCTTCATCGTGCGTGCCCCCGACAGTTTCCGGCTCAGCATCGCCTCTCCCCAGCCAAGCCGCGCGGCCAGGCGCCGCTGATCGAGCCCTCGTGACATAGCGACTGCACGGATGGTGTTGGCCAGCCACGCGGAGCGTTGCGCGGGTGGAATCTTCATATCGCTCATGGCAAATAGTTTGAGACTAAGTGGGAAAAACTCCTAGTCCTGGCTAGCGAAACGTCCACATAGCGGACAGATCGAAGGAAAATCCCGCGTTTCGCACCATCGCTTGCCGTTTTGACAAGTAACTTGCTGTTCATGACAACCGCCACCCGCCAACTGATCGAGGCTCGCATCCTCGATGCCGGGGACATCGACTTTGAAGCCTGGGTCCGCTCGCGCCGCGAGGATGGCGCGTCGTGGTACGCGTTGCGTGCCGAGATCGCAGACCGCACCGGCGTCACCGTCAGTCACCAGACCCTCATCAACTGGTTCGGCCAGACCTAACCCCCCGATCCGGTGCTCCCGCTCCTTCCCTTGGCGGTTGAGCACCGCGGCCGCCCCGGCGCCCATCCACCGCCGGGGCGGCCACCCCAAACCCACGACAAGGAGAACCATGGAGCCCCACACCCTCGCCGCCCGCGCCTACCTCGCCGCGTCGGTCCTCGGACTGCTCGCCGTCGCGCACCTGCTCGCCTCCCGCAACTTCGACGCCGCAGCCGCCGGCGCGCTGATCACCGTCACCCGCGGCTGGCTCGCCGGGCTGGAGAAGGAAGCCGAACGCCGCCACGCCAACCCCTGCGCCTGCCGTGGCGCGCTGCTCGGCGACGCGACCTTCTACGCCGTCGCGGGCGTGTTGCACTCCGCCAGTGAGTGCGGTGCCGCCACCGCCGAGCGCGTCGGGCGGGTGTGCGCATGAACAAGTTCAACTGCGGCTGGGACCCCTGCTACGACAGCGCGGGGGAGACGCACTGCCGTGGCCACCGCGTCACCAAGAAGTTGCGCTTCATCGCCCAAGTCTTGGCATGGGAGGCCGGGTTCGGCCCGGAACAGGTGATCGAGATTGACGACTACCCGGAGGTGTTCGAGACCTACCTGCGGCGCGCTAAGGACTTCTGCGACGACCTGGGGCCGGACGCATGATCTCCAACCGCCACTACCGCGCAGAGGGGCCGGGCTTCTACTACTGCCCGACCTGCGACGCAGACAACAAAGGGATCATGGGGCTCTGCGTGTGGCCGTGCAGGCCGCACCTCATTGAGTGCATCCAGGCCGTGCGCGAACTGTGTGACACCCCTGTCGGCCTCATCGAGTGGCGCAATGCGCGAGGCGCGGGGATGTACCGCCCCGCCGTCGCGGTTGACCAAGTGCTGCGGATCTTGGGTGAAGCATGATCATGCCCATCGAGGACATGCAGCCCCGCGCCCAGCACTACTGCCACGGCCTCGGTGACGCGCCGTTCAAGGGCTACCAGTACATCGCCTGGGTCTGCGGCCGGTGGGACGAGTTCGCCGCTGAGCGCGGCATCGCCACCGATGCTGCCCGCCGCCAGTTGACCCACGAGTTCGACGCATGGCTGGCCGCACGGTGCGGCTGCCAGGAAGGAGAGAAGTGATGAGCAAGAGCAATCCCACCCCGAAGCGGTGCGACGTCCGACAGGCGACGACGTTGCGGAATCGGACGACCCGGAACGCGCAGACAGACCGCGTGGTCATCTGGCCGACCGTCGTCGGCAGCGTCGTGCGAGCCGAGGCCCGCATCGCGCGCACTCAGGCAGACCGCGAGGCGTACGCCGCGAAGCGGGAGGCGCAGGCATGACCCCCGACCGCCTCGCCGCTACCGCCCTGGCCGTCGCCCTGGGCGCGCAGCCCGACGAGATCAACGACTGCGTGGACCGGTTCATGGACGCACCCGACACGCTCACTCCCGTCGGTGCTGTCGAGATCATGCGCCACTGCCTGGGCGAGACCCTGCGCGAGTGGCTGAACAGTCTGCCCGCCATGCCCGCCGCCGACGAGTCCGACGCCGCCGTGCAGCGGCTGCACGCCGAGGCCGTCGACCGGTTCCTACGTCAGGCCGCGAAGCCCCTCAACGACTACAAGAAGGAGGGGGAGTCGTGATGGCCACCACCGCTGCGATCCTCACCGTCTGCGCGCTGTCCATGGCCGCCCTGCTGGTCGTCGTGCACCGCAACATCACCGCCGAACGAGAACACCCGGCCGCGCCGCCGCCTCGCCGCCTCAAAGCCTGCCAATGCTGCGGGTCTCTCATCGGCCGCCAGTGGCACCACGACGACACCCTCTGGCAACCGAAGGACGAGAAACTGTGAACGATCAATGCACGACTTGCGACAACATCGCCACCCTCGTCGAGACCGGAACCAGCGCGCTGGAGGACATCGGCGCGACGCTGGGCACCCCGACCCCGACCCTGCACCGACACCTGATCAACCACTCCCGCAAGGACCTGATGGAGCGGCTGACCTACGGCGACGAGCCGATGCTGGAGCCTGCCGAGGTGCCTGCCGTGGACGGTGACACCGCGGCGATCGACGGCCCGGTGTTCGTGGATGTCCCCGAGCAGGACCCCGACGCCACCTGGATCGGGGAGACCATCGCCCCGCATCTGAGCGAGTACCTGGACCACGAGGACCAGGGCGTGGCCGAGGCCGCCAGCGAAGCGGTGGCGTGGGTGCGCATCCTGATCGAGCGCGTCGTGGCCTTCAACGGCCGGGAGGACCTGCGCGCAGAACTGGCGACACTGGAGGCGCGCCGCGCCGAGATCCTGGCCGCGCTCGGCGAGACCGAGGCGCCCGAGCCGCAGGAAGAGCCCGAGCCCCAGCCAGACCGTGACTGGCCCGCGATCCGCGAGTGGGCCGCACAGCGCGGCCTTGACTGCCCGAGCCGCGGCCGCGTGCCGCGTGCCGTCGTCGACGCCTACGACGCGAGGTGGTCGGCATGATGCTCCCCGCCGACGCCGCGCGCGCCCATCTCCAAGCCCTGCGCGACCACGGCTGGACCAACATCGCCATCAGTCGGACTGTCGACTGCGATCACAAGCGCGTGTCCGAAATCCTGCGGGGCGCGGTGACCCGCGTCCAGCCGGACCTGCACGAGCGGATCATGGCGATGAAGGTCTGCGACTACGGCTGTCCGACCTGCGACGACATCGAGACTGCGCTGATCTCGTCCACTGACGTCGACACCGTCGCCGAACGCATCGGCATGACCACCCAAGGCCTGCTCAACCACCTGTACCGCACGTGCGACCGGCGCGACCTCGCCGCCCGGTTCGCCCACTTCGACGCGTTCGGGCGGTGCGTCACATGAACCCCAGCCAACCGCCACGACAGAAGGAGACAGCATGACCGCACTTCAACGCCCGTTCACCCGCCGCAACTACGGCCGGGGCCACGGGTACCGCGACGCACAGGACCGCAAGGTGCCCGGCGTCACCACCATCTTGAGCAACGGCCTGCCCAAACCGGCACTGGTCAACTGGGCAGCCCGCACCGCCGCCGAGTACGCCGTGGACAACTGGGCGATGCTGGGCGACCTGCCGGTGTCCGAGCGGCTGGCCATCATCAAGGACGCGCCCAACGCCAGCAAGAACGCCGCCGCCCTGCGAGGCACCAAGCTGCACGCCGCGGCCGAAGCGATCCAGACCACCGGTGCCGCCGAGGTCGACGACGAGCAGCTGCCGCTGGTGGAGAACTACCTGCGGTTCGTCGAGGACTGGGATCTGGACGCCGAGCACGTCGAGTCGATCGTCTGCTCCTACACCCACGGCTACGCCGGCACCCTGGACCTGATCGGCGCCCTCGCCGACGGCCGCCGCTGGCTGCTGGACATCAAGACGTCCAAGGGCGTGTTCGGCGACATGGCGCTGCAACTCGCCGCCTACCGCCACGCCGACACGATCATCGACGACGGCATCGAGCAGGCCATGCCGCAAGTCGATGCGGTCGGGATCGTGCATGTGCGCGCCGACGGCTACGACCTCGTGCCACTTGTGGCCGAGGCCCCGCAGTTCCGGGCCTTCCTTTACGTCGCCCAGGTGGCGGCCACCGTCGACTCCCTGCGCGAACTCGTGCAGGCACCCCTCACCCCACCCACCGAGAAGCAGGAGATCAGCGCATGACCGACCTTGAACCCTACAGCCCCGCTGCGACGCCAGCGGTCGCCGAAGCCGTCGACTCATGGGTGGACGTGCTCGCGCCCGTCGGCGACCTGGCTTCACGCATCGCGGCCACCGACTTCGTCCCGCAGTCGTTTCGTGGGAAACCTGCCGCCGTGGCCGCGGCGATCCTGTACGGCCGCGAGGTCGGACTGCCGCCCATGACCACCCTGAAGAACACCTACGTGGTGCATGGCACTCCGGATCTGAGCGCGGAGGCTCAGCGCGCGCTGGTGTTCGCCGCCGGGCATGAGATCGAGTTCGTGGAGACCACCGCCACGCGCTGCAAGATGCGCGGTCGCCGGCGCGGCTCCGAGACGTGGGTGCCCGCCAGTTACACGATCGACGAGGCCAAGACCTCCGGCGACTTCGCCAAGAACTCGAACTACCGCACCCGCGCCCAAGAGATGCTGGTGGCGCGCTGCACGTCTCGGCTGTGCTCCATGGCCTTCCCTGACGTCGTCGGCGGGTTTTCCGCGTCGGTGTCCATCCCGCTGGACGAGCAGGCCCCGGCCATCGCAGCGCAGGCCGAGCCCGCCGCTGCGACCACCACGGTGACCCGCAAGCCTGCACCGAAGGCCACGGTGCGCAAGCCCGCGCCGAAGGCGCCTGCCCTGGAGGCCCCGGCGGGTCCGGTGGGCGAGCCCCCGCTGCCCGGCGAGGACGGCTACGAGGAACTGGGCGGGCAGGCCGAGGAGCCACCCAGGGCCACACCTGCGCAGGTCAAGGCGATCCACGCCGCGCTCAACGGCACGCGTGAGGACAAGTTGCGGCAGTTGTCCGACCTGCTGGGCCGTGAGGTCGGGTCGAGCAAGGACTTGACGCGCGCGGAGGCGTCCCAGGTGATCGACGCACTGAAGGAGCGGCCCGCCGAACCCGAGGACGACATCGCCGACGCCGAACTCGTCGACGACCCGCTGACCGATGAGCAGTCGGCCCGCATCGGCTCAGCCGCCAAGGCGCTGGGCCTGTCGGCCTCAGACCTGCGGGCGATCTGCACCGAGGTCGTGGGCCGTGACATTGCCCGCCGCACCGACCTGACCGGCCCGGAGGCCGAAACCGTCCTGGCGCACCTGGAGGCCCTGACTGGTGACGAGGTGGCCGAGTGAGCGAGCCGATCAAGGTCATCGTGCCGGAGAGCATGGTGGAGCGCGGACTGCGCCAGGCCGTCGAGAAGTTGGTTGAGGCTGACAGGCAGGCCAGCGAGTACCGCGACCTGTTGGAGGCCGCGTTCGGCCTGATCGCCAATGTCGACGGGTTCACCGACGCAGACGGCGGGTCGTGGCCGCAGCAGTCCGACGAGTGGAGGGGTGCCGCACGCGCTTTCTGTGACCGGTACCACAACATGCTCAGCGACATCTACGGCGAGGGCGACCCGCCCACCGAGGCCGAACCCGTCCTGCCCGAGTCGGCGCGCCTGATCGCCGAGGCCGAGGAAAACCTGGCCGCGATTATCGCGGCGGGCGGCGGAATCACGCTGCCCCAGCGGGGCCTCTACATCGTCGCTAACCTCTACGACGACGACGACGCCGACTTGACCAGGCGGCGGCTCGCCACGCTGATCGCCGTCGCGCAGACCATCGTCCGGGAGTGGGATGGTTGGGAGGACTGGACTGCGGGTGTCGGACACCTCGACAGCATCGAGTCCACTCATGTCGGGCACCTGCTCGACGTTATACGCCTCACGCCCCGCCCCGCCCCCGAAGGTGAGGCGTGGATCGACTGGCTCCGCGTCGGCCCCTACGCCCTGGCGTGGCTCAAGCACCTGTGCGGTGAAGCATGATCCCCGCCGAAATCCTTACCGCCGTCGCCGCTGTCATGCGGCAGGCCGAGTCCGAAGGATGGCAGTTCGTCGGTACGCAAGGGCTCAGCGACGAGGACATCATCGAGGGCATCGCCGCCCGCATCCTTGCCCTCAAGGCGCGGGGGTGGGGCAAGTGAGCCGCACACTGTTCGTCCCCGGCATCCCCGCCGCCCAAGGCTCCAAACGCCACGTCGGTGGCGGGCGCATGGTCGAAATGTCGAAGCGGCTCAAGCCCTGGCGTGCCACCATCGCCGCGGCCGTCATCGACGCGGGCTGGGCAACCGACCCCATCCTCACCGGCCCAGTCTCCCTCACCGCCGCGTTCCTCATGCCCCGCCCCAAGCACCACTACAGGACCGGGCGTAACGCGCAGACGCTCAAGGCGAACGCGCCCGTGATGGTCGACAAGGCCCCCGACCTCGACAAGCTGGTGCGCGCCGTGTGTGACGCGTTGACGCAGGCCGGGGCGTGGCGCGACGACTCCCAGGTGGCGGAGATCTCGACCTACAAGCGGTACATCGAAGTTGGCGAGGAACCCGGCGTCCGCATCTCCGTTGGGCGGGTGAACGCATGACGCCATCCAAGGAACCGTCCGCCAAGCGCCTCGACATCGTCGCAGACGAGGTCAGGAGTCGGTCTAGCGACTTCCTGCTGGCATTCAGGGCAGGCGAGTATGTGCCGGGCGACTACAGCGGCAACCTAATTGGGCACGTCTGCACGCGTGGACGGCCAGGCCTGATCGACGACGCGGCTCTCTTGTTAGCGTTCATTGCCTCGCTGTGGCTCGAACGCAACATCGCCCAACTGGAACGAGAACTGAAGGACGACGCATGAGCGCCGACGTGGTCCCGTGGGGCTGGTACCCGACGCAGGTGTTCTGCGCCTGCCAACTCGGGCCGTGCGGCTACTGCAAAACGGGCCGGTGCTCGCAGTGCGCGTGGGCGCGCCACGAGATCCGAGGCATCACCGTGCAGCCGCGCCGCCTGAACAACCACCTGTTGGACCGGCACGGCCGGCGGGTGGTCCAGCCACCGATCCCGGTCCACCAGGTCGGCTACAACTGCGGCTACGTCTGCCCGTGCCACCGGCAAGGACACCCCGACAACAACCGGCAGGGTATCGGCACCGTGCAACGCCAGGCGGTGCTCTGGTGAGCCGCCTGACCCCGGTGCAGATCCAGACCGGCATCAAACGCAACGTCACCGACCTCGGCCCGAAACCCGTCACTGAGCCCCCGAAAGGCCGCTGGCGATGCCACCTGTGCCCGTTCCCCGCATGGCAAACCGGCACCTACGACGACTGGAAAGACCACTACCGAACCCATCAGGAGGCACCATGACCCGCTGCGCGGAGACCATTTCGATGCGCCGCAACGCCGTTTCGTTGCGCTGCGACCGGCACGCAGGCCACCAGGACGACCTCGACGTCCGCCACTACGACCTCGAGGTCGACGCGTTCTGGACGGTCGCCGGTGATGTCGTAGCCGTCTGGTACGGCCGCGAAGGGGCGTGCTGAGAGATGGGACTTCCATGGGCACGCCTGGACACCAACATCGCCCACCACGACAAGATCGTGTGGCTGAAACACCAACGCGGCGGGTGGCGCGCAATCACCGCCTACACCTTCTCGATCGCGTGGGCAGTCGGGAACGGCACCGACGGACACATCCCCACACACATGGCCACCGAACTCTCAGCAGACAAAACCACCATCTCCCTGCTCCTGGCCTGCCACCTATGGGAACCCGTCGAAAACGGCTGGCACATCCGCAACTTCGCCGAACGCCAAGAACTCGAAATCATCACCGAGAACAAACGCGCATCCGCCCGACTCGCAGCAGCCAAAGGCAACTGCATCCGCTGGCACGGACCCGACTGCCGCTGCTGGAAAACCCACACCGAACCAACATCGGGTAGCGATCGCACCCGCGACTCGGGTAGCGATCCCAAACCCGACTCGGGTAACGAATCGCGCTACTGAATCGCACGGACGTACGGACGGACGGACGGACGGAGATATACGCCTCCGGCGCGCTTGCGCGCTTGGAGGCTTTCCCTGCCGGACGCAGTCCGTCTGTAACAGGTAGTTAAGGAGCAGAAGAACAATGGCTAGCGCCAACAACCTCCACCGCACATCAGCCACCATCCAAGCCCTCGAAATCGACAGCGACATGCCGCCAAGCGCTCGCCTCTGGCTCGCTCTGGCGTCGCTGCGAACCGACCACAAGGGCCGCACCCAGTTCGGGGCACACCGCTACGCGAGCATGTCCAACGACACCGCAGCCAACGGTGACCGCGCCATCGAATGGCTCAACGGCCACGGCATCATCGTCGCCGACTACGACGACGACGGGATCGAGTGCTGGAGGCTCACCCACCACGACTGGGACGCCGACAACACGCCCACCATCCGAGGCGAATACCACTCCAACGCCGGCCAGCCCCGCGACGGACTCCCACCCCAGTACTCCCGCACCGTCAATGACGTCATCGAACCCAACGGCAAGAAGTACCACCCACCCGCCGGCACCAGTTGGCGCAAACTTGCAGAGGAGCAAGCATGAACATCCCAGGACTCGACGCCCACTACGGCGACCAGCCCGAACCGTCCGAGGTCTGCGACGCCTGCGCGTTCACAGACACCCACTGCGGAGACTGCGAGCAGTGCTGCGCCTCGGTCGAAGACCACCCCGAGATCCACCCCGACCCTGAGCCGGACTGCCACAAGTGCACCCTTGTCGCGCTCACCCGCGTGTCGATGCGGGTCGTGGAGCTGGAGGCCGAGAACGAGCGACTGCGGGAGAAAATCCAGGCCGTACGCGACCTCGTAACCCGCTGGCGGGCACAGGCAAGTAGCGACGACCCGGCAGACGGGATGGTATGGCCACGGCTGGCCGCCGTGGCTGCCCAACAGGTGGAGCAAGCCCTGGACGCACTGGAGACCAAGTGACCAACTGCCAGCACCCCGACTGCGAACTCAACCCGCAGCCCGCCCGCGTCGGCTACCTGTGCGGCCTGCACTTCCGTGGGCTCGAAGCCGACATCGCCGACATCGCCCGCGCTGTGACATCCCTGGCCGACCCCGACCTGCGCGAGGCGATGCTCGCCCCCCGCGGAGGCGATGGCGGAGGGTCCGGAATCCCCGGATCACGCCCACCGATGCGCCTGGCCGTCATCCTGTCGCCGGCCACCATCGCCGCCGTGCAGGGCTGGGCCGAGGTGCTGCTGCAAAGCGACGACGTGGACCTGCGCCGTGCGGTGGACGCCTTGGCCGTGCGCGCCGAGCACATCGCCTGCCACGCCGAGGTCGCCGTCATCGCCCCCGAACTGCGTGAGGCCGCGCAGGACTGCCGCGCGGCGTTCCCCGACGACCGCTGGAACACCGCCGAGCAGGACGACCGGCCGCGTGAGGTGAAGCGCTGCGACCAACCCGACCCCCGCGACGAGGCTCAGCCGTGCCGTGGGCGCATGTTCTGGAGGCCCGGCACGCTGTCGATCGTCTGCGAGCGTTGCCGCCATGCTGAGCACATGGTCGACGGGTTCGCCACGGTCGGGCAGGTCGCCGCCGCGTTCGGGGTGCCGAGGAGCACGCTCAACACGTGGATCAGGCGCGGGAAGGTCGAGGCGATCGACGGCAAGGTGTACATCAGCGACGTTCGGCGCGTTGTGCTTGACAAGCGCGACCAGGTGAAACACCATGTGTGTTAGATCGGTCGAGTTGTCGCTACAGCCCGGCCGGTTTCGTCGTCTCTGGAGGCCATCGTGATCTCCGTGTCCGTCTGCGTAGGCGAGGCCATCGCCACGCTCGAATGGGACGGCGACGCAGGCTGGCATCCCGAGGTCGCCACCGACATGGCGCGCCGCGCGGTCAACGCTGCGGTGATGGCCGCGCAGCTGGCCGAGCAGGACAGCGATGCCGAGGGCTAAGAGACCCTGCGCCACACCTGGCTGCGCCGAAGTGGTCGACGCTGGATCCATCCGCTGCCCCTCCTGTGAGCAGGCCAAGGCCGCCGACTACCGATCCCGCCGCGATCCGGTGACCAACCGCCACTATAAAAGCCGCGGTCACGCCCGCTTCCGCCGTCTGGTCCTGACCCGCGACCCGGTCTGCGTACTGTGCGAGGTTGCGCTGGCCACAGACGCCGACCACTACCCGCGCAGCCTGCGTGAACTGCTCGACGCCGGCGACGACCCCAACGACCCGGCCAACGGACGCGGGCTGTGCCACTCCTGCCATTCCAAGCAGACCGCACGCCTGCAGCCCGGTGGGTGGGCAGTCCGCTAGGTGGGGGGATGCCCCTACCCCCCGGCACCACGGAGGGGCGACGAGGGAAGCGTCTCCGATTCTGTACAAGTTTCAACCTTTGATCGAGGCCGCGCGATGCGGTCAACAGTCCGCGCGATGCGGCATGGAGGTTCGACAATGGGCACTCGTGGGCCTGTCCCCAAGCGCGACGACCAGCGTCGCAACCGCAACACCCCGAAGGCCGATGTTCTGCCGGCGGACAGCGTCACCATCCCGGCGACGCCGCGCGACTGGCACCCATTGGCCAAGGAGATGTTCAACTCGCTGAAGGTCTCCGGTCAGCGTGCGTTGTACGCGCAGTCGGACTGGGCCTTCGCCAAGGTGACCTGCGCGCGCATGTCGCAATTGCTGTTCGAGAAATCGACCTCGGGTAGCGCCTGGGCGCCGGTCGATGCCGGTCTGGCCCGGCTGTTGGCCACCGAAGGTGATCGCCGGCGGGTGCGTCTGGAGCTGCAGCGCGACGACAGCGCCGGATCCGGTGACCCGAAGCCCACCGCCCCGCGACGGTTGAAGGCCGTCGATGTCCCGGCCTGACGGCTGGCGCGGACCTTCCGAGCCCGGCGAGTTCCCCACCCTCGGTTACGCGGTCATCGACTGGATCGAGGCCCACTGCGTGGTGCCCGACGGTGCGGACATGGGCGCCCCGTTCGTCCTGTCCGACGAGCAGTACCGCTTCGTCCTGCAGCACTACCGCCTGCACCCCGACGCCCGAGCCGACCGCAAGCGTCCGTCGAAGGCGTTCACCTACCGCCGGTCGATGCTGGTGCGCCCGCAGAAGTGGGGCAAAGGGCCGCTGACCGCGGCGCTGATCTGCGCCGAAGCCATCGGGCCGGTGCTGTTCGACGGCTGGGATGCTGCCGGCGAGCCGGTGGGGATGCCGTGGCCGACGCCGTGGATCCAGATCGCCGCCACCAGCGAGGACCAGACCGCCAACGTCTACCGGGCGCTGCTGCCGATGATCACCGAGGGGCCGCTGGCCAACGTGATCACCGACACCGGGCTGACCCGGATCAACCTGCCCGGCGGCGGATTCATCGAGCCAGTCACCGCAGAGGGCCGTTCGCGGCTGGGTCAGCGCATCACCTTCGCCGTGCATGACGAGCCGCATTCGTGGCTCAAGTCCAACGGCGGCTGGCAACTGGCCGACACCCAGCGCCGCAACCTGGCGGGCATGGGCGGTCGCAGCGTGGCCACCACCAACGCCTGGGATCCGGCGGAAAACTCCGACGCCCAGCGCACTGTGGACGCCAACGCCCCCGACGTGTTCATCGACTACCCCACCCCACCTGCTGGATCGTTCCGCAACAAGCGCGACCGGGCCAAGGTGCTGAAGTTCGTCTACGGCGACTCCAACGCCGACGCCGGCGGCTGGGTCGACCTTGACCGCATCGAGGCCGAGGTCGAAGAACTGGCGCTGAAGGGCGACCTGGCGCAGGCCGAACGGTTCTACGGCAACCGCGTGGTCGCCACCTCGGACGCCTACTTCGACGCCGAAGCCTGGGATGCGATTGCCGAACCCGAGGACGTGCCCGACGGTGCCACCATCGCGCTGGGCTTCGACGGTTCGATGTACGACGACTACACCGCGATTCGTGCCCGGCTGATCGACGGTGACCGGCTGTACGGATTCACCCCGCAATTCGCCGACGGCGCCCCGACGGTCTGGAACCCGGCGGACTTCGCGGGGGAGATCCCCCGCCACGAGGTCAACGCCGCCGTCGAAGAGTTGTTCGACCGTTTCCGGGTGGTCCGGTTCTACGCCGACCCCGAATTGTGGCAGTCCGAGATCGACGCCTGGGCGGCGCGTTTCGGCGACAAGATCGTCATCCAGTGGGCGACGTACCGCACCCGGCAGATGGCTGCGGCGCTGGAGCGGTTGCGCACCGACATCGCCACCGCCGGACTGACCCACGACAACGACCCTATGACCGCAGCACACCTGCGCAACGCACGCCGGGTGCGCCGCTCGGGCGGGATCGTGATCGGCAAACCCAACGACCACCAGAAGATCGACGCCGTGATGGCCGACGCGCTGGCCCATGAGGCGGCCTGTGATGCCCGTGCCGCCGGCTTGACCAAGGCACCGACCAGGCGTGTCCTGGTGATCTGACCCACGCGAAGGAGGCATCCGTGGAGGACGTCGACCTCGCTGCGAAACTGTACGAGAAGCTGGAAAAGGCCGAAGACGACCTGAAGCGGCTGAACCACTACTACGAGGGCAAGCAGCCGCTGTCCTACATGCACCCCGAGCTGCTGCGTGAACTGCAGGGCCGGGTGCGTCAGCTGGTCATCAACTGGCCCCGGCTGGTGGTCGACTCCCTGGAAGAACGCCTTGACGTCGAGGGCTTTCGGCTCAACGACCGCGTCGATGACCGGATGTGGGGCTGGTGGCAGGACAACGGCCTGGACCTGGCCAGCCAGCAGGCCCACGTGGAAGCCCTGGCCTGCCGCCGGGCCTACGTGATCGTCGGCACTAACCCTGACGACAACGCCAGCCCGCTGGTGACCGTCGAGTCGCCGCGTCAGGTGATCACCGCCCACGATCCGGCCACCCGCCGGGTGACCGCGGCGATCAAGTCCTGGGAGGCCGACGACGTCGAGTACCTGACGCTGTACCTGCCTGACCGGACGGTCTGGTATCGCGGCGACGGCGACGAGGGCAACCCCGTGGAGTACGACCGGGACGAGCACAACCTGGGCCGCGTGCCGGTGGTGCCGCTGGTCAACCGTGGCCGCATTCTCGACCACGGCGGGGTGTCCGAACTGGCCGACGTGATCCCGCTGTCGGACGCCGCCTGCAAGATCGCCACCGACATGATGATCGGCGCGGACTTCAACGCTATCCCCCGCACCATTGCGATGGGCATGTCCGAGGCCGACTTCACCGACCGTGATGGCCGTCCGGTGTCCAAGTGGGAGAAGATCGCCGGGCGCATTTGGGCCGTGGCCGCACCTCCCGACGAAGCCGACGTCAAGCAGCTGGCCGCCGCCGATCTTCGCAACTTCCATGACACGATCAACGCCCTGGCGCGTCTGGTCGCGTCGATCGCCGGGCTGCCCCCGCACTACTTCGGGTGGTCGGATGCCAACCCGGCCAGCGCCGATGCGATCCGCAGCGCGGAGACCCGGCTGGTCAAGCGCGCCGAGCGCCGCCAACGCGCGTTCGGCGAGGCATGGGAAGAGGTCATGCGCTTGTGCTTCCTGATCGCCGACGGGGAACTTCCTACCGGCGCGATGCGGCTGGAGACTGTGTGGCGCGACCCGGCGACCCCCACGGTGGGCGCCGCCGCCGACGCGCTGGGCAAGTTCGCGCAGTCGCTGGAAATCCCGGCGCAGGCGCTGTGGGACCGGGTGCCGGGCGCCACACAGGAGGACGTCAAGCGCTGGAAGGCCGAGGCCGAGCGGCAGCAGAACGCCGCCGCCCGCGCCCAGGCCACCGCCTTCGGACTGGACGTGGTGACCAATGTCAACGACTCGGTCGCGTGAGCAGCTGCTGTCCGACTACTGCCTGACGCTGACGCAGTGGGCAAACCGTCAGGTGGTGGCGATGTGGCGGGCGTTTGACATGGACGATGTGCGCTCGTCGTGGCTCAAATGTTCTATCGCCGTGCAGGAGGTTCACCGCGCCACGGTGGTGCAGGCGTTGAAAGCGGTCGACGACTACATGTTCGCCACCGCCGCGGATGCTGGTTTCCGGTATGACACGGACTGGACGCAGGACTATCCGCAGCGCCCGTCGAAGGTGTACTGGGGTGAGGATGCGCACCGGGCGTTGAACCGCACCCCGATCGTGATGCTGTCGGCCATCAAGGGCGGCGCGGACCGGGACACGGCGCGCATGGCCGGGTTGAACTATCTATTGAGCATCGTCGGCACCGAGGCGCATGAGATTCAGCGCAACGTGCTGCTGCAGCGGATGTTGGCGCAGTGACTTTCAAGGCGTGGCGGCGCATACCGGAGGCGGGGGCGTGTGCGTTCTGTTTGATGCTGGCTACTCGCGGCGCGGTGTACAGCTCGGCGCGTACCGCCGGCGAGGGTAACGCCTACCATCGGCACTGCCGCTGTGATGCCGCCCTGGAGACCGACTTCGACAAGCGCAAAGACGTTTACATCGACCCGGCCGACGCCAACCAGACGATCACGGTGCGCAACAGGACGGGCCGCACGTACCAGTACGACCTGCGCCAGTACGGCGTAAAGAACCCGCCGGACTTGCCGCGAATCCCGAAGGTGGACGAGGCGATCCGCGAGTGGCACGTACCGACCGACGACGACGCCCTAACGTTCTTGGCTCAAACCGCGGACAAAGAGTCGGTCGCGTGGAAACGAGCACAGCTATTCGTTGAGCAGTACGAAGTGCGCAGCAACGGCATTGACATCATTGCCGTTCCCAAGTCGAAATCCGGCAAAGTATCGGCCCAGTATTTGCGTCGTCTCAAGGTGATGCAAGAAGTCATGGATGACGTGCTGCCGCGCCTGCCGCGCTGGCGACGCTATGACGCGGACGGCAACGTGCGGCCGTACATGGTGTTCGTGGACTCCAAACACTTCAGGGGCAAGACTGCACGCGGATTCACCTACCGGGGTAGCGACACCGTCTTCATGAATCCGAAGACGGTCGACCTGGGCATAGATCCAGGCACGCCCGGCTGGTCAATGCCATCTGCGGCCAAAGTTGCACGTGCTCGCTACACACTGGCGCACGAGTTTGGACACACAGTTGATTTGCCTGGGAACAACGCTGCCAGCGCGAGGCTCTACAAGACGTGGCGCGATTCCCCCGACCTCAGCACTTACGGCAAATCCAAGGAAGTGGAAGCATACGCGGAAGCCTTCGCAGAGTGGTGTTACGGCGACAGGACTAATCCCGTGGTCGCCGCCTACGCCAAAGAGTTTGGCTGGGATGCAGACTCAGCGGTAGGCTATTGGGCGACACAAAAAGCATTGAGAGTCTGGACGCTGTCGTGAACTTCTATGACGAAGTATATGACCCGACCGATGCTGCTGACATCGCAAAAGCCCCAGACGAGGCTTTGATCCTTCTAGCCTCCGCCGGCAACACGCTGGCGGACGCTGAACTGCGCAGGCGCGGCAAGTAGCCCTCCGCAGTTTTTAGTTCGTAACTTTTCACCATTTCCGCACGTCATTGGCGTGCCCCATAAACTCCCGACTGCGCGAGGCAGACGGGCCAACCCCACCGCGATGGAGGGAACCACCCATGTCCGACAGCACCACCGAAACACCGGCGCAGGAAGCGGCGCAGCCCGCTGCAGCGGCTACGGCTGATCCCGCACCGGATACCTCCGAGACCCTCGGCGACGCAGGCAAGGCGGCACTGTCCGCCGAGCGCAAGGCCCGCCGAGAGGCCGAGAAGCGCGCCAGCGAGTACGAGGCCAAGGTCAAGGAGTTCGAGGCCGCGCAACTGTCCGAACAGGAGCGCCTGACCAAGCAGCTCGAAGAAGCCAAAGCCCAGGCCGCGACGGCCCAGGCCGAAGCCCTGCGGCTGCGCATCGCCGCCGAGACGCAGCTGCCCGCCGACCTTCACGAGTTCCTCGTGGGCGCCGACGAAGCCGAGTTGCGCGCCAAGGCGGAAAAACTCAAGGCCGCGACGGCCCCCGGCACCCGCCGGCCCGCACCGGACCCCTCGCAGGGCGCGACGCCTGCGGCGACCGGACCCCAACCCGTCACCCCCGCCGAACTGGCGAGCATGTCAGCCGAGCAGATCACGGCAGCCTTCAACGAGGGCCGGATCAGCGCAGACCTGCTCACCGGGTAGGCGTAACCCGAAAGGAGAGCCACCGTGGCTCTGTCCAACTCCGCGCGTACCGTCTGGAGCGCGCGAATCCTGACCAACACCAGCAAGGTTGCCGTCGCCGCCGGCATCTGCAACCGCGACTACGAGGCCGACTCGGCCAACGCCGAGGCCGTGAAGATCACGTCCATCGTCGACCCCACCATCCGCTCCTACACCGGCGCGGACATCACCGTCGAGGACATCGACGACTCGCAGCAGAGCCTGCTGCTCGACCAGAAGAAGTACTTCGCGTTCTACCTCGACGACGTCGAGCGCGCGCAGACCTTCGATGGCGGGCGGCTGATGGCCGAGGCGATCGACCGCGCGGCATACGGGCTGGCCAACACGATGGACGCCCTGGTCCTCGACAAGATGGTCTCGGGCGTGTCGTTCTCCAACCCGGACAACAACATCGAGGAGATCACCGTCTCCACCGCCGCCGGTGCCTACGACCATCTGGTCGATCTGTCGGTGCTGCTGGACAGCTCCGACGTGCCCCCGGAGCAGCGTTGGGCTGTCGTGCCCCCGCAGTTCTACGGGCTGCTGCTCAAGGACTCGCGCTTCGTGTCCGCCGGTGATGCTGCCGGTGCCGCGACGCGGGCCAACGGTCGCGTCGGCGAGGCCGCCGGCATGGCCATCTACAAGTCGAACAACCTGCCGACCGCCGCGTCGGGCACCAGCGCGACGAACAAGTTCTGCATCGCTGGCAGCACCTACGCGACCACGCTGGCCGAGCAGGTGCGCAGCCTGCGCAGCGACCCGGTCGAGAAGAAGTTCGCCGAGCAGGTGAAGGGTCTGCACGTCTACGGCGTGAAGGTCACCCGCCCGTCGTTCCTCGCCGTGAGCGACGTCCGCATCACCGCCTGATGAGTACACCCAGGACCGGGGCCTGACCGCCCCGGTCCTGGGTGCTCACAGCCCCCCCGCACGAGAGAAGGTGACCCATGCCGATCATCGTCGTAGACCCGCTGCTGCTGGTCACCGTCGAAGAGTTGGAGACCCGGCTGGGCACCACTCTGGACCCAGAGGCCGCCGCCCAGGCGGTGACACTGGCGACCGCGCTGGTCACCGGCTACACCGGCCAAGGGTTGATGAGCCAGACCTACACTCACACCCTGACCGCCGCCTACGGATTGACCATCACCTCGGTGATCCCGTCGACGACCCGGTTCGACGACTACTCGGGACTGATCGGCGTGATCACGCTCCCGCAGCGCCCGGTGGTCTCGGTGTCCACCGTCGTGGCAGACGGGGTGACCCTGACCTCGGGCCAGTGGTTCTATGACCACGCCCGCGCCGAACTGCAGCTGCAGGATCCCGACGTCGACTTGGTCACGGTCACCTACACCGCCGGCTACGATGTGATCCCCGCCGACCTCAAGGCCGTGGCACTGTCCCTGGCCGTCGACGAGATCAACAACCCTCGCGGGCTGGCCAGTGAGCGACTGGCCGACTACTCGGTGACCTACGGCGCCGGTTCCAGTGGCGACGCTTCCGGGCTCTCGGCGCGGCAGCGCATCATCCTCGACCGATACCGCGGCGGGGCATCCACCATCCGGCCCCGATGAGCGACTGCGTAGTCATTGTGCCGATGCTGGGCCGCGCCGAACAGGTGGCCCGGCTGGTGGCGTCGCTGGGTGCATCCACTGACCGGGCGCGGCTACTGTTCGCCATCACCGACGGCGACGATGCCGTGGCCGAGGCCGTGGCCGACCATGATCACCTGAAGTTCTCGCCGCGAGCTCGCGGCGACTACGCCGCCAAGGTCAACGCCGCCGTGGCTGCCAGCGACGAGCCGCTGATCTTTACCGGCGCAATCGACCTGCACTTTCATCCGGGCTGGCTTGAGACCTGCGAGGCGCTGCTCACCGAGCAGGTGCGCGTCATCGGGACCAACGATCTGGCCAACGAGCGCACTGCCCACGGGCACTCCACGCATACGCTGGTGGTCCGCGACTACACCGCGCTGGGCCTGATTGACCACCGACCCGGACTGTTGTGCGAGGACTACATCCACGAGTACGTCGATGACGAACTGGTGGGCACCGCGACCGCGCGAGGAGCCTACGCCCACGCCCCCGACGCCATCGTCGAGCACCTGCACCCGATGGCCGGCAAGGCCGAATGGGACGCCAGTTACCTGATGATGCGGCGACGCATGATTGCCGATCGCAGCCTGTACCGGGAACGCAGCGCGCTATGGACGTGACCGTCTGCGTGGCCACCTTCGGTACCGCCGAATGGGTCGACCTGGCCCAAGAGCGTGCCATCCCCAGCGCGCTGCGCCAAGGCGTGCCGGTGATCCACCGCCACGCCGACACCCTGGCCGAGGCCCGCAACGACACCATCGCCGCCGCAACAACTTCGTGGGTGATCTGCCTGGATGCCGACGATCAGCTCGGTGACGGTTACGTGACCGCACTGTCAAAAGGTCACGCCGACATCCGCGTGCCGTCGCTGATCGAGGTGCATCTCGACGGCAGCAGCTACGAGGTCGACCTGACCCAGCGCAACATCGAGCGGCTCAACCCCATCCCGATCTCGGCGATGGTGCGCCGCGAGATGATCCTGTCCGCCGGCGGCTTCCAGCCGTGGCCGGCCTGGGAGGACTGGGCGCTGTGGTTGACGCTGGTGCGCCGCGGCGCCACCTACGAGCACATCCCCGACGCCCGGCTGTACGCCCACGTCAGCCCCCGATCCCGCAACCGCAGCATCAGCGACCCTGCCGGTCTGCACGCCGCCATCCGCAAGGACAGCCGATGATCACGCTGCTGGTCATGACCGACGGGCGCGCGGACTGCTTGGCGCGCAGCATCGCATCGCTGAACACCCGGCTGCACGGCCCGATCACTCGCCGGGTGATCCACGCCGACGGCAACGACCCCGCGTTCATCGCCCACCTGTACGCCACCTACGCGCCGGACTGCTGGCAGATCGTTTCCACCGGCACCCGCTCGGGCTTCGCCGGCGCCTACCGCAGCGCCTGGGACTACCTGCGCAAAGCAGGCATGACCCCCTGGGTGTTCAGTACCGAGGACGACTTCACCATGAACGTCGACGTCGACCTGGCCGACCTGATCAACGTCATGGACTCCCATCGGCAACTGGCGCAGATGGCGCTACTGCGGCAGCCCTGGAACCGAGCCGAACAGGTCGCCGGCGGCATCGTGGCCCAACACCCGGACGACTACCTCGACCGCACCGACGGTCAGCATCATTGGCTGCAGCACCGCCGCTTCTTCACCACGAACCCGCACCTGCTCCGCCGCGAGTTCATCGCCACCCACGACTGGCCCGCCGGGGATCAGTCCGAGGGCCGGTTCGGACTGAACCTGTTCGCCGACGAGCCACAGACCGCGTGTGCCTTCTGGGGCCACCGAGACGACCCGCCGCGTGTGGAGCACATCGGCGCCGAGCGCGTGGGGACAGGCTACTGATGCGCGTGATCGCCGTGAGCATGGTCAAGAACGAAGCCGACATCATTGAGACCTGCGTGCGCCACATCGCCGCGCACGTCGACCACGTCGTCGTTTCCGACAACGGATCGACCGACGGCACCCGCGAGCTGCTGCAGGCACTGCCTTGCGAGGTCATCGACGACCCTGATCCGGCCTACTATCAGTCCCGCAAGATGACCGCCCTGGCGCACTACGCCCGCGAACACCTCGGCGCCGACTGGATCGTGCCTTTCGACGCCGACGAGATCTGGGTGCCGCTGACCGGCCAACGCATCGCCGACGTGCTGAAGTCCGCCGGCGGCTTTCAGGTCGCCCCGGCCTGGCTGTACGACCACGTGGTCACTGACGCCGATCCCACCGGCGTCGCCCCGCAGCGGGCGATGGGCCACCGCACAACCGAGCGCGCCCGACTGCACAAGGTCGCCGCCCGCGCCTACCCCGGCATGGTCATCGAGATGGGCAACCATCAGGTCACCTACCCGCACCGCATCCCCAACGTGCTGTGGGGGGCACTGGAGGTGCGACACTTCCCGATCCGCACGCCGGAGCAGTACCTGCGCAAGGCCCGCCAGGGCGCTGCCGCGCTGGCCCTGACCGACCTTCCCGAGTCCACCGGGCTGCACTGGCGCGACTGGGGCCGACTGGCTGACCAGCAGGGCAGCCTAAACGATGCCTTCCTCGACCATTGGTACTACCGCGCCGGTGACCCCCGTATCACCTACGACCCGGCCCCGGTGCTCGCATGAGCGTCGAGGTGATCGTCGGCACTCACGCCGACGACGACGCACACCGCCGCGCCGCCCGTGACTGGACTGTGGCCTGGTACCGTGCCCGCGGCTGGCCGGCCACGGTGACCACCGCCCGGCTACAGCCCTGGCGCAAGGCCGAGGCGTACAACGCCGCCGTGGGGGCTTCTAGCGCCGACGTCGTGATCTTGGCCGACTCCGACTCGTTCGTGTCGTCCGAAGCGTTGGAATGGGCCGCCTATGCCGCCGCTGACGTGGGCTGGGCGGTGCCGTTCACGAAGGTCTGCCGACTGACCGAGCAGGCGACCGCTGCCACACTGCAACTCGACCCTGCCAAGGTCGAGTATCCCCGCGACCGTGCGCTGGGCCAGAAGGCCCACGATGTCCTGGCCGGCGGCGGCATCGTGGCGATGACTCGCGACCTGGCGCTGCAATGCGGCCCGTTCGACCCCCGGTTCGTCGGATGGGGAGGCGAGGACTACGCCCTGGGCTGCGCGGCGCGCACCTTGGCGGGTGACTACCCGGCCTCGCGGCGCGGGCCGCTATGGCACTTGTGGCATCCGCCGCAGCCGCGCACCGCCGAACTGGACGAAGCCACCAACCGGCTGGGCTTCCGCTACCGGGTGGCCAAGTTTCAGCCCGATGCCATGCGCGCCCTGATCGCCGAATGGAGAAGCTGATGGACCCCAGCGGCCTGATGCGCACCCCCGTGACGATCGCCAGCACCTCGGCCACCGCGTCCACCGACATCCTGGGTCGCCCGGTGCGCTCCGCGGCCACCACCCGCACCACCACCTGCCGCATCGTCCGCGAAAACACCATGACCCCGGATCCCAACGTGGAAGGGCTGCTGGTGTCCACGACCACGATCTTCCTGCCGCACGGTACCGGCTTGAAAGACTCCGACACGGTCACCATCGGCACCAAGACCTATCAGGTGCTCGGTGCCCCCGAGGTGCTGGTCGCCCCGTCCGCGGGCGGCTTCGAGAAGGCCACCATCCGGCTGGTCGAGGACGCCACATGATCGCCCCCGACGCCGTCGCCGTCGCGCTGCTGAAGTCCGCCGGAGCCATCACCTCGATCACCGGCACCCGGATCTCAACGGACTACCTGCCGGGCGCCGCTTCCATCCGGGTCACGCTGTTACCCGGTGGCCGCGCCGAGCAGGAGAACTGGCGGGCCGCCATCCAGGTCGAATGCTGGGCCACCGATCAGATCGTGGCCGGGCAGCTGGCCACCAAGGTGCGCTCGGTCTGGCCGAGTTTCCGTGGCGCGGTCGACGCCACCACGCACTGCATCGGGGCATGGGTTGAATCCAACCCGGCATGGATGCCCGATCCTGACAGCGACCGGCCACGGTACATCCTCACCTGCGGGCTGTGGCTGGGGGAGCGATGAAGATCCGCTGGAATGACGACGCCCTGGCCGAACTGGCCGGTAGCGAGCCGATGCGCGAGTTCATCGAGGGCGTGGGCAACAAGGTCCGCAACAACGCCCGCGCCAACGTCAAGGGTCACTACCCCGCCACCCGCCGCGACCGCGCCATCGTCACCGAATCCGGCACCGATGAGCAGTCAGCCTACGCAGACGTCGGATACGACAAGACGCAGCCCGGCTTCGTGCTGTTCTACAGCGAGGTCGGCACATCCACCATGTCTCCACGCCCCCACTTGCGGGCGGCGCTGGATCAGACCCGCATTTAGGGTCACCCTCCCGGTCGCCTGGCCGGTCATCCATCCCATTGAAAGGAGCCCTCTCGTGGGCAACTCCCAAATGATCAGTCTGGGCGCGGGAACCCTCTACGTCGCCGCACTGAACAGCACCGAACCCACCGACGTCAGCGCCGCGTGGAACGCCGCCTGGAAGGAGGTCGGCTACACCACCGAGGGCAGCGAGATCTCCATCGAGGTGTCCGCCGACCCGGTCGAGGTCGCCGAGGAGATCGACCCGGTGCTGCACACCATGACCAGCCGCACGGTGACCATCGCCTTTGCGATGGCCGAGAACACCGCGCGCAACCTGTGCATCGCGCTCAACGGCGGCACCGTCACCACCAGCGCCGGCGTGACCAAGTACGAGCCCCCCGCGCCGGGATCCGCCACCCGCGTGATGATCGGCTTTCAGTCCGAGGACGGACAGGAGCGCTGGGTGTTCCGGCAGTGCTTCCAGGCCGGCACGGTCTCGGTGGCCCGCCGCAAAGGCGCGGACTACGCCACCATCCCGGTCGAGATGCGCGCGGAGAAGGTCGCCGGCAAGACCGTGTTCACCGTCCTAATGAAGGACAGCCGTAGCGGCGGCGGGGCGATCTCCTGATGACTCAGGACGCCTTGAGCGCAGAGATGGCGGAGGTGGCCGGGCAACCGGCCACCTTCACCATGTTCGACCAGCAGTGGAGCGTGCTGCGCAAACCGCCGTCGTTGATGGTGGCCCGGCTGGGGCGCATCGACGAGAACGACCCCGAGGCCATCGGCGTACTCGACCAACTCATCGAGCACGCCCTGGGCAAGGAGCAGCACAAGAAGTTCATCGCCGCCTACTACGCCGCCGCCCCCGACGACGGCGACGACTCGGCGATGCTGCAGGAGGCGATGACCCACATCTTCACCACCTCGCTGGGCCGCCCTACCAACTGATCCTCACCTTGTTCGGCTGGGCGAGTGCCGACTGGCACACCGTCCAGGCGAGGGCAGTGATGACCGGGCTGATCGGCCCCGGCAGAGCCGAACACCTTCTCGATCTGGATTTGACCATCCTGCTGGCCTTCTTCGAGGGCGTGGTCTGCGAGAACTCGGACAACGCCGAGGAAATCCAGAAGATCTACGACGCGGCCAAGCCGCGTTCACCGTTGCGTGGCGATGACCGCCGCGCCGACGTCGTGGCCTTCATGGCCCTGGCCGGATAGGAGGCGAGCATGTCGACACTGCTCGGCAACGCCTACGTGCGCATCCGCCCGGACATGAGTGGCTTTGAGTCTGAGACGACACGTAGCGTGTCGAACGCGGTCAAGGCTGCCGCCAAGGTGGCCGCCGTGGCTGCAGGCGCGGCGGC
>Ga0208005_1000132_pt1 | contig 32821 bp, 50 predicted proteins | sample DEB19_08_DNA_3_FD_184530 | JGI IMG/M metagenome (GOLD analysis project Ga0208005, IMG submission 184530) | Aqueous microbial communities from the Delaware River and Bay under freshwater to marine salinity gradient to study organic matter... | ecosystem: Environmental > Aquatic > Marine > Coastal... | reverse complement strand
TAAGGTACCATCTCAAAACCGCTTCTTCAATCCGAACCTCTCAGCAGCTTCATTAACTTTATCTAAGTTTGGTTTTGGTTGTTCTCTTTGTAATTTATCTTTGTAGTTGGATCTTTGTATATGGATCTTTGTATTGGTTCTTTTTGACCCAGGTTGTTGGTTCAATTTGACCCCCCCACTGGTCCAATTTGACCCAGGTAGGCGGTCATTTTGACCCAGGTTAGGCACTGTTTTTAGTGTCCGTTTCATGCCTCGATAGCTAATTTCTAGGTATCCTAAATCAACAAGAGTTTTGATTACTCTCCTAACCGTTGACTCGCTCATCCCAAGTTCTGCAGATATGTGCGCTCGACTCGCAAAGCATGACAATCCTTGCGCTTCAAATTCAGAAACATAGGCAAGTAGAACAGCCTCATCTCTGCCTACTGTTTTTGATATGCGTTTGTTGACCTTGAAAAAAAGGTCATCGTCTGATAATTTATTTTTCATAGAGGAACAATTCCTTTAGCACCATTCAAAAGCCACTCATTCCCGCCAAGGTATCGAGTGGTTTTTTCATTCCTTGTTTCTATTCTTCAGCCATTCTTCAACTTCACTTAACTTGAAACGTCTGGACTTTCTAATCCGTAACATCGGCATGCCCTGACGAATCAGTATTTCAATCATTGGTCTTCCTACCTTGAAATGTTCGATCACTTTGTGTAAGTCGACATAAGGTTCTAATTGTTTTGTATTGTCTTCCATAGTCATGGATGATATGAACTTCCTGTTTAATAATCAATGAGGAATTACATGGCACGACCATTACAAACATGGAAAAACAAGGGTATCGACATAGCCGCATGGAGTACCAAGAACGGCGGTATATCGTTCACCATTCGCAAGACGTATAAACCAAAAGATGCAAACGAGTGGCAGGAAACTAAGACGTTCTTCCCAAACGACCTAGCTGTTCTCGCTGATCTCATCAAGCAAGCTACAACCTGGGCACACGAGGAGTTTGGCGAACCTGTACCACAGATTGATACACGTCCTCCGCATCCCAAGGTCGCCGCTATCGTGAAAGAGATTGTAGAGGATGACATACCCTTTTAGCTTACTTGGAGACGACTATGAGACTAGACCATGGAGAGGCATTTACAGCCGCTATAGCAGGGTTACAGCGGCAATTTAGAGCCATTCAGCGCAATGCTACCGACAACCAAGGCGATATAACCAGAGACGAATTTGCCACTAATATCCACGGCGCTATAGCAGAAGCGACAGTAGCAAAGGCACTAGGCTTGTACTGCAATATGAGCAGTTCAGACCGTGCTGTAGCTGACGTTGGGCACAATATCGAGGTGAGAAGCAGCACCAATCCAAAGGCACTGATGCCAATACGCCACCGAGATAAGGATGATGCCAAATACTACTTTGTGGTTGGCATATATCCCAATCTTAAAATCATCGGCTGGCGTTGGGGTAGAGACTGCAAGCAAGATAGGTACTTGGTAGATAGAGACAAGGCAGGTAATAAATTGGAAAGACCATATTGGGCAGTACCGCAATCAGACCTAAACCCTGAGCTTATCGAGGTGGTACTATGAAGATTTACAGTCTCCACACTATCACTGACGGCAAGTGGCAAGTTCGTCTAACTATCCGAGAGAACGATGATTTTAAGCACCGTTACGAGTCTAGACCAGACCTTCGTGCTCTGGTTGATACTTTCTATGACTCGCCTCCAGAGGAACTAGCACGGATTATTTTAGAGAATGTACTGTCATGCGAGTCAGTCGAGGTATCTCTGATGTGTGGTCCTGGCATTTACATGGAGCGCACATGAGAAAGTCAGCAGAGGAACTAGCTAAAGAGTACGTTGACTCGCTACCACTAGGGCAATACGGCAAAGAGTTTGACGCCTTTATCGCTGGCTTTATAGCGTGCTTAGAAAATTGGAAATGGTATGACAAAGGTGAATCTAGACGAGACGATACAGAAGCGGTTTCCAGCCTCGATGTTCCCAAGCGTTGACGAGCAAACAATGGTTCAGCTTTACCGTGCGTATAGCTGTGGTTTTAAAGAAGGCTACGGACTCTCGCATCCTGCTGTTATAATCGACATGGGTAATAAGCCAACCTTAGGAGAACTATTACATGCCGCTGAACAAAAAAGGTCTCAAGATTCGTAGCGCAATGGAAAAGTTTTACGGCAAGAAGAAAGGTGACGAAATCTTTTACGCTTCCGAAAACAAAGGCACCATCAAAGGCGTAACTAAGAAGAAGAAAAAGTAATGCCACAGGAAAGCAACATTCGCAAAAGTCTTGAACGACAAGTAAGCCTGAACAGACCTTTTCGTACTCCTGGCGAACGGAAAAAGTTTGCTGTGTACGTTAAGAATGAGAAGGGCAACGTAATTAAGGTGCGTTTTGGCGATCCAGAAATGAAGATTCGCAAAAACGAACCAGCTCGCCGCAAAAGTTTTAGAGCACGACACAACTGCGACAGTCCTGGACCAAAAACAAAGGCTAGGTATTGGTCGTGCAGAAATTGGTAATGAGACAGAAACGACCGCTGCGGCGACCAGAGGAACAAGAACAAACGGCGTTTTTCGATTATTGTAGAGCTATGGCGCATGTTCATAGTGGCTATGCTTTGGCGTTTGCCATTCCAAACGAGCGTAAAGCCTCTATACAGCGCCGTGTTGCAATGAAACGAGCAGGTCTTACTAAAGGTGTACCTGACATTTGCGTGCCTGTAGGCAATGATAAATTCAATGCCTTGTATATTGAAATGAAGGTTAAGCCCAACCGTGCTAGTCCAGAACAGATGGACATACTCCGCAAGTTAAACGCTGTAGGTAACTACGCTGTGATTTGCTGGTCGGCTGATGATGCAATCGAAATCATAACTAAGTACATCAATAATCAGTTATGAAGCACGACATGGGAAACACAGAACAAGAAAAGGAATACCATGAAGTGCCAGAACGCAATCTTTGGTTTGCAGTCATTGAGCGAGCGTTAAAAGATTACTGCTACTTCTTTGATAGACTTATCAACCCAGGCTCAACGCATCTCGTATACTCAGACGGTCTAAATCATAAAGACCAGTTTCAACTCAAAGCTATATACGAGTTTAACCGCCTACGTTGGTTTCTATTTGAGAAAGAGCCAGCAGAGTTCAACCTAGCCTACCTTGCTGATCAACTATACGAGGATGGAGACGGTGCCGCTGCAAGCATCCGTAAGGAAGCTATTCGGCAATTCAAAACTCACTTTGATGAAGCAGAGCGTCGTGGGCAATTCATGAAGATAATACACTACATCAAAGAGAATACTGGCGTAGCGTACTCAGAAGCAGCGGATAAGGTAAGCCCGTTACGCACCAAGCGATACAGGCTTAGTCGCTAGCGTTTCTTCTTATCCTTGAGTGACCACACTTGTGACACGCCATAAAGCACAGCACCACCTACCACTGGCTCTGCTGCTGCTGCAAGGTTATGTGCATCAGCCTCAGACACGCCAATGGTAAGCAAGCTACCAGCGGCAAGCGTTAGTAAATGTCTGATTATCGAAAATATAACAAGTTCCATGCGATTCTTCCTGCTTTAGCGTATGTATAAATAGAATGTCTGCAATCACGCTTACTTGGATATTGCCATGGTCCAACATTGCAATTCATCCATGCTGACCAATAAAACCTTACATCACATTGCCTAGTCTTTGCGGCAAAGCGTTTTAAGTCAAGGATAGAGTTAGCCTCCGTGCCATCCATATCAGCTATGCACGGTTTCCTAAGAGTAGGATTAGTTCCATGTCGCTCACAGACGGTACCTCGTAAACAGGACGCTTTGAGAGGATTATCGACAATGACACAGCTAGGCAAAGTAGCAGATACAGCACTAACGAGAGCTTTTCTAGCATGTCCATTCAAGTCACACTCCAGACAAGGCGAGACGTAACAAGTTAGCGGACCTTTTGACTGCTCAATCCGCTGCTTTAATCGTAAGGCTAATACGTCTAGCCGCTTTCTTAATCGTGACTCTGGTATCTTTGCTGCTCTATTGGCTGAGACTATCGTGTATCCATAGAACACATCATGTCTCTGGCATCGCTTGTTTCTAAGACACGGACCATTGACTAAATGCACTCGTATGGTCTTACGTTTCTTTTGTCTCAAGATTGTATCAACACACTCACAACGCTTGCCAAACGAATCTTCAAGCCAACCAACTGTTATAGGCTTGCCATGCCATGTAGCAAGAGTTTTATCGCAGTTCCAAGTGCTGTTGCAGAGTCCTATGTAACTCACGCCTTGAGCTTGTGCAGAGGCTATAAATGCCAACAGCACAATGAGCACTCTCATTTTTCTAGTATCCTATCAATCTTCTGCTCGATACGCTCCAAGCGGTCCTTGATACTACTAACCTCATGCTGCATCACTTCAACGTGCATAGTAAGCTGATATTTGCTTTGCTCTAACTCTTTAAGCGAGTTCTTTACTTGTCTGTAATCCATGCCAACCAGCGATATAACAACGCCAATCACGCCTTTAATTAGCAGGTCAATCCAATACCTAAGCTGTGTAACATCACCTTCCGTCACAGATTTCTAGCTCCGCTTCACTATACGTATTCATAGCAGTCATGAAATTAGCGAGAGCTGCACGGCTAGAAAGAATCGCCGTTTCTGTGCCTATCGTTCCGTACATAAGACCAAGCAAAATACATCCGTGCGTATCCTCTTTGGTGTTACCAGCATGAATAAGTATCTGGCTACGTCCTGGGACATCCATTACTTGGAATACTCGTCCAAACTTAGGCGAGTTATGAATCTTAATCTTGTACTTGCCAGCAGGAATACAACTTTGCTGCGGCTCGTTATCAAACCAACGGTCCTCAAGCGTAACAAACATAGGACGAGCATCAAGGCATAACACGCCAAGCATGGCATCTTTATACTCTGATACTCGTACTAATTTGAGCTTCATGCTTCTAGTGCCAAGACACGAGCTTCAAGAGCTTCAACTTTGGCGTTTAGTTCTTTAATTGCAGCGGTCAGAATTGGCGTAATCTTGCCGTAGTCAACTCCTTGGTATTTAGGTTGTCCGTTTTCGTCAATATCATCTTTTATGCCGGAAACAGCGTGAGGAAAGACTTCTGCGACTTCATGGGCGATAAAGCCTTCGGATGATTCAGAGCTGTCAATCCAATCGAATGAAACGGGCTTTAGCTGCAACGTCCTTTGCAATCCGTCGGCTATCGGTGCTACGTTTTCCTTTAATCTATAATCAGACGAGGTATTATAATTTACAGCGTTCGTGGTCGTAACTCGTGTAACAGATCCGCAAATTCCATTTGTTGAGTTTCTAAAAACTGCGAAGGTAGTACCGCTGGTGTCGTTGTTGTCTCTGATGCCAAGACCATTTTGAGTCGCATCATACGCAAGGCACATTCTATCTGCGCTAAAATTGGTGGTAGTATTTACGAATAGAAAACCTCCGGCAGTAATTCGCATCCGTTCGCTAGCGGTGCCTGCGCCATCTGCTGTTGTAGCAAAGGTAATACGTCCAGGCATATCATTTGAAGCGCCAGGAGTTCCGTCACACCATCCAGCAACGTATGCGGCTTCCGTAAATCCTGTCCCGTTCGCACCGGAAAAACGTAAAACGCCTAAAATATCTCCGCTTTGCACAATGGTATTAGTGCCAACAGTAGCACCACGAGATTTTGCAAAATCTATTTGAGTTCCTCCGGTATCAGCACTAAATCTAGTAATTTGACAGCGAGTAGCTGTACCAGCTACCTCAAAGTCATAAGTCGGCGCAGTAGTCCCAATACCTACACGATTGTTAGTGCGATCTACAAACAATGGAGCTTCTGCAATGTTTGTAATTTGGAAGTTAGTTCCATCATAAACAACACTAACCATGTCGTTGGCTTTAAACTCATTACCAGCAAGTGCAGTTCCCTGACGCTGCATAGTTGTTGCAGCAGTTCCATCAATCTTTAATGTAGCTGCGGCACCGTTAGCTGCGTTAGCTTTAAACACATATTGAGCACCAGTTGTAAGAGCTGTAATGGTTGGCGTAGCTGTTACAGTAAATGCTGTGGATGTTCCACCAGTAGTACCAAGATATGAAGATGTATTGTCTTGTACTTGAGCTACAGTAGCAGCATCATTTCTAGCTGTTCCAGCACCAACATTAGTTATGCGATTAGCACCAAGATTAAGATTACCAGTAGCAGCGTTAGAACCATCTTTGTTCAAGCATTGGTTAATACCATTTTGGAAGTCATCGTCCTGCGTGTCGTGGCGTCCTGCTTCAATGCCGATACCTAGCGAAGCATCGCCAGTCCAACCGTTAGTGCCGTAGTTTCCTTTGCGGTATGTTCCACCTGACCAGCCCATAAATCACCTATGCTTTACCCAATACAGACTTTATATTTACGCCTAACTCTTGAGGATCAAGATTTAAAGCATTTACAATATCACCAACCGTAAACTTTTGCTTAGAACCGTACTTTGCTAAAACTTTGTCTAGTTTTGATTGACCAACAGCATCTGCAATTTTAGCTAAATCATAATCATCATACTTTGACAGATTCTTATCTGTCGTGGTTCTAACTATATCACTTTCTGCAACCGTATTATTTGAATACTCGTTACGCTTTGTGATTACTTTGCTTACATATTTCCTAGTCTCTGCTGGAACGTATGCTACTTCTAAAATGTTTTCCCAAGTTGGTTTCAATCCTTCTTTCTGCGTTCTAGCAATAGCTCGTTGCAGATTACCTGGACCCCAATTATATGCTGCCAATGCTAGTTTCTCATCGCCAAACTTATCCATCATTTGATTGATATAGCGTGTGCCACCTTCAATGTTCTGCACTGGATCTGTTGGGTCTACGCCAAGTGATTTAGCAGTCGCTGGCATTAACTGCATCAAGCCAGTAGCTCCTTTCTTGCTTTTAGCTTGAGGCTTACCAGCAGATTCAGTCTGAATAATAGCTTTGATAAGCGGAGGTTGATTGCCGATCAAATCACTGATGTTTTGTTTTTCAGGAACAACAACTTGCCTACCAAGCGTACCAAGTAGTTTTTCAACTTCATCAGCAGTAAATGTTGGGGTTGGTTCTTTTGGAACTTCAACTAACTTGCCACTTGTAGTTAGTTCTAACTTTGTTTCAGAAGGCTTAATGTAAGGCGTAGCAAGTTGAGCAAATGTTCTGCCAGTACCACCTTCAGTAAGAGCATATCCAAGTTTAGATGCTATCTGCTGAACTGCTGGATCCTCCATGATTGTAGCAAGATAGTTTTTGCCAGCTTGTGAGCGTCCAGCTTGCATCAATGCGCCAGCAAGCGCAGGAACAACATTACCGCTTTGAGTGCTCATTTGTGCAAGGGTACCAGCACCACCAGATGTTCTAGCCTGTCCAGCAATATCCTCCATCACATTACCAGACAAAACTTTTCCAGCTTTGCCAAGGAACGCAGTTGATAAATCAGCAGCATCGCCAAATTGTTTGTTAAGTGTTTTGACAGTTTGTAGAGCTTCTTCTGGAACTTTGCCAAGTTTAGCCAATATTCCAAGTCTATTCTCTATCTCCTCTCGCAAATCTTGTCTGATTGCTTTTTGTACTGTTGGAGTGAGAGGACTCTGATCCCAAGCATAGTTAAGACCAGTTTTTGCTTTTTGCAAATCAAGCAAACTACCACCTTCCTCAAACTGAGAAATGATAGCATCTCGCTCTTTCGTTATTAGCTTTTGCGCTTCTTCCTTCGCAGTACCACCAAGATTAGAAAGGTACTTGTTTACATTCTTCATTTGGAAATCTGCAAATGGGTCTGCAAGTTTATTTGCATCCTCAAGTACAGTTCCAAGTTCGGCACCAAGTGTACGCTTATAAACCTCGATGTTTGCAGCATTAGTCAAAACATCTGCTTCGGGATTTATAAGACCTTTGCTCTCCAAAGACTTTAATGTTTGAACAACTGGAATCTTTTCCGCTGATGGAATACCAGCTTTCTTAGCTACATACTCTTTGATGTTTCTGCTTACATCCGCAGGACTAAGATTATACGCAGATAGTTTCATTCTATCAGCTTCGGTGCCAAGTCTAGTTAAAAATCTGCCACCTACATTTGAAACAACTGAGCCAGCAGTTCCAAGTGCGCCAGTAAGTAATCCAGTTGAAATCCGTGAATCTCCTTCGCCAGCTCCATATCCAGCTACAAATGCTTGTGATGGGACACTAGAAACAAGAGCTTGAACTACTTTACCACCAGGGACACTAACAGCTTTTTCAACAACAGGCTGAACGAGTTTTCCAACAGTGCTAGTAGCAGTTCCAGTTTTGCCAACTTGTCCGATAGCTCCAAGAGGATTAAGAACTAATCCACTCGCAATAGGTAATGCAGTTGAAACTACTGGCGATGATGCAGAAAACGCTTTGTTTTGAGCAGCTATATCAGCCAACTCTTGCTCATAAGAGCGACCAGAAAACAATGAAGCAACTTTAGCCTCTGCCTCATCTGCAAGATTAAATGTTGGTCCTGCTAAATAAGAACGAGCATAGCCAAGCACCTTATCAAGCGTTGGTCCATAAGATGTAGGAGCAACTGTAGGAGTAACAGGCTTTCCAAGTGCCGCTAACGATGCTTCAATATCCGCTGCTTGATTATTTGGATCCGCCATATTTTAAATTCCTGTAATCGTTTGCCAGCTTATCAAGCTCTTGGTTTTCTTGCAGAGTAAGATTGTCTTTGCCTTTTGCGCTTAATTGACTCAGCCTAGTAGCTATTTCATTTAACTTTGATTGATCCATTCCTGTAGCTTGCGCTGGTGGAGTAGTTGTTCCTGCTGTTGTCTTGCCTGTGCTTGTTTGCTTTTTAGATAGTGAATTGATTACTTCTTCAAATGTTGGAGCATCACCAAGATATGAAATAGGATGCTTACCTAGTCCACGATCTTTAGCTAAGTTGTCATAGAAGGCTTTTGTATCATTATATGAATTAGCTTGAGCCTCATACGAGCGTTGAGCTATTCGCAAAATTCCTTCTCTTACCTCAGTTCCTAGTCCACCTTCGCCATTAACTGCTTTTTGTAAAGCTCCTTTCCATTGTTCTGGAATACTTTGGCTGCTCATGATTGCAGCTTGTTCACCTTCTCGTACTGCCATTCCTGGTTCAATCAACTGAACAGCTCGACGCACAAGTTCTTGAGTAGCAACAGCGGAGGGATCCTTAACAGCTTGTCCAACTACAGCAGCAGCATTTTTAACTAAACTAAAGTTTTTAACCTCTGGAAGTGCGTTAAACTGGCTGCGAATCTTGTCATATTCTTCAGCTTTCTTTGTTGTTAAAAATCCGTCTCCTGATGTACCCGTACCACCAAACAAACTTTCCTTACCAGTTGGAATCAATCCTTGCTCGATGCCTTTAAGCATCAACTGTTGATTAAACTGTTGTTCATTTGCTTTAGCTGCAAGTTCATTCTGTAAAAGAATAGGATTAATATCAGTCAATCGACTAAGCACATTAGTTGGCGTATCTTGCTGTTCTAATGCTTTTAGGAATGTTGCTCGCTCTGCTGCTGGCTTTGCAATCAACTGCGTAGCTAAGTCTGATGCCTGAATTGATTCTTCTGTAGCTTGCTTCTTAGCTTGATAGCCAAGCAATCCAGAAAGCAACGCTTGACCAAGTGCAATGCCAAAGTTAGCACCAGGCTTACCGTAAGGATTATACAGCGATGGAGCAGCTTGAGTTAGACCAAGTAATGCTATGCCGTAAGGATTTTCAGCGCCAGTAATACGCAATCCGCTAAGGGCATTTCCAAGAGTAGTAGGTGTTGTTGCATCTGCCATTGTAAATCCTATTTTAACAACTGATTTGTTACGCCAACACCTATGCCAGTTCCAATACCTTGAGCTGCACTACTCCAAGGATTTGGTCGTGGTTGTTGTCCATATTGTCCCATAGCTTGCGCCGCTGCTGCATCTCGCATTGCGTCTGCTTGAATTTGTGCTGCTCTTATAGAAGCTCCACCACCAGCTTTAGCCATACGCTCTTGAGCTTGACGATTTAACTCAGCTTGTTGTGCCTCTGTTCTAGCTGCAAATCCTAACTTCCAAGGCTCAGAACCAAGTTGTCCAATCTGAAATGGCAACATGCGACCAGCTACATTTTGTGTAAATCCTTGCTGTTGATACTCAGCACCTTGCGTAAATGCTTGGCTCATAGCGTTCTGCCTAGCAGCGTTTTGCGAATCATTAAGCATCTTCATTTGAGCTTGATACGCACCACTATTAGGATCTATTCCTTGCTCTGCCATGCGCTGACGAAGTTCCATCTGCTGTCGCTGAAACTCTGGACCCATTGTACGTTCAAACTGACCCATTACGTTCTGACGAGCTGACTCAAGTTGGCTTGAAAAATCTGGCATACCTTGTGCAAGGCGTTGCTGTTCTTGTGCCCAAGCCTCATTCAAATAAGCACCGTAATCAGTTCCCATTTCTTGAGCTTGCTGTTCTGGTGTAAGACCTCTAAATGCCGCTTCAGGAGTTCCAGGAGTAGCACCAGGCGTTCCACGCTGCTGATACTTGTTGATAGCGGTATTGATACGGTTAGTATTGTATCCGAGCTGCTTACCAGTTCGATTGATAGTAGCAATCGCCGCAGTATGCTCAGGAGAACCAACCATTAAGCTACCAAGATTGCGAACTGTAGAAAGATAAGTTTCTCTAGCTTGAGTCTTAGCCGCAGTTGGATCAACCTTTGGCTTGCTAGGAGTCTTAGTTAATGCGCCACCTGCTGGTTTAGTAGTCTTTTTAGCTGCCATATTATACCTGTCCACCTAAATCATAACGTACTTCAAAGCCAATAAATTGGCATGGTGAATTTTTAATGCTTCCACCAAATCGAATAGCCGCACAATGTCCCTGCCCTGCTGTTGCAAAACGGTCAAAGATATAATCAATATCTGCTGACCATGGTTGATAATATGCTGCAACTGTTATCGGTGGGACTGCTGGATCGCCAGGTACTCTATATGGAGTATATGCAGCTCCATTGCTTCCCCATTGAGAACCCCAAGCTGTAAATAGACTAATAGGTGTAGTAACTGAAGTAACAACCGCTTGTCGTTTAAAGTCCGTATCCAAGCCAAGGTTAAGCGTTAATCCTCGCTTTGCCTTCATTAGTGGTCGTATATCTTTGAAGGCTTTATAGTTGCCTCTACTGCCATAAAACGAAAACGCACACCGAGCTTGAAACGCTATAGACTCACCAGTACCAGTGCCAACTACAGCATCAGCATAACCAGTCTCACCTTGATAAATCTTGCCAGTATTTGAGCCATAAAAAGGCAAGTTATTGTACTTGCAAGAAGCAATACTGTGCTCTGTTGAATACAATGAAAACTGCGTCCATGCTTTGCTATCAATGCTATAAACAAGAAGGGTTGTAGTTGATGTTGAATCTGGCAAGGTAACGTACACTCGTCGTCCCGCTGGATAGAAAAACCCATTCCACATCTCACTCAAAGCAACTTGTGTTGCATACTGAGTAATCAATGGATTTATTTTATAGCTAACTACATTCAATGCTTGTTCTGGGTCTGTTTGAAACAATGCGGATACAGGGACAATACCTTGTTGAGTAATTATCCAAACATCTTGATTAACACGAATAAATGCTTTTGCTCCAAGCGGCTTTCCTATAATGAAATGTGCTACAAGCGACCAGTTTGGATCATCCGGTGAATATCCAGAGTAAAGAACTATTTCTCCTTCGCTGGATACAGCCATAAACAAATCTTGCGATGTCTGAGCTGTCTGATTTGTATAACTGTTAGTAAAAAGAAGATAACCACCACGACGAAAGATGCCACTAAAGTCGTATGATTTGAGAGTAGAAGAAGCACCAACAAAAGTTGCGTTTTCTGTGGCGTGATACCACATCAACATTGAATTCTTTTCAACAAAGTATAGCCGCAAGCGATAAGAAGATACGTTGCAAAGTTTTGCCAAACCACCAGAAGGACCACCACCAGCATTTATATCTGCTGCTACTCCTGTTCCTGTATAAACTTGTGGAACATCCAATCCGCTGTTGTTAGCAACATAAAAGTTTCCACGGAACATCTCCTTGTTCCATGCACCAGAATTATAACCTCCAACCTTGCTGATATTAGTTACAGTGCCAGTGCTATTGATTGAATATAGCTTTGTACTTTGTGCTGCGATTAGTTGAGCTGTTCCATCTTGCAATGGATATTCGTGCATGAATTGAACAGGTGATGCAGTTCCTAAATCAGCAAATTGTTTATATCCAAGACGTACTGTTGGAGCACCAGCGCCAGGAAAGATATTTACAAGTTCCAATGCACTTGTTGGCTCCATGTTATCAATAGGAGTCACCAAGTCCAACCCATTGGATGGTGGTGGCATTGTATAACCTTGGAGCGCCATTATTAAATGTTTCCTCTATAAAATGGAGACTGTGGCATCATTGTTTGTTGTTGTAACTGTTGTTGGTTGTCAGAAAACTGTTGGTTTTGCAGCATTGCTGGACCTTTGCCAAGACCAGCTATTCCTTGTCCAAATCCATTTTGGAAATAATTGAAATTTTCATTTTGCATTGGGAATTGCATGGACGCTGGTTGATTATACATTCCAGTAAGCTCATTAAAATTAGGAGTGCCGCCAGTGTAATACATAGCCTGTTCATCTTGTGGTAACGGTGCTGGTGGTCGGAATGTTGGTTGTTGTGGCTGCTGTCCAGGCATAGCTTGGAATGGAGGTTGTGGTCGTTGCTGTGGCTGTGGTCGCTGTTGTGGTCGTTGACCAGGCAAAGCACCACCAGATGAATTAACAAGCTGACCTTGTTGATTGCGATATACGCCAGGAGATAGACGTTGCAATCCTTTATTTTGTCCAATTCCTTGTGCTATTCCAGCCATAATACCACTTGGTGGTGGCTTGCCTACTGGCAATGATGTTACTCGTCCACCTCGTGGCGCTGCTGCTAATGCTCCTTTCAATGCTGTTCCTTTTGCTGCCATATAGTCCTTATTTTTTCTTTGCAAATTTTCTTAAAACATCTCCGATTGATTCTTTTCCTGGTTTTGCTTGAGGCGGTATTTGCACTTGTGGTGGGTTTGGTGCTGGAGGTCGCACTTGTGGACCAGGCATCCCTGGTGCAGTTTGACCTGCTTGTTGGGCAAAGGTTGATCGACTAAGCATAGCGTTTATGTTAGCAAGAACATCTTTTTCAGACTTTGCGTTTGACGTCACTGCATTTACAAGCATACCAGTGTACTGCTCTGGTTTTACTTTGCCATCGACATCTTTATAAATGTTGCGAATCATTGGATCGATTTGCCCTACAGCAAAATTTGCTAAAGGATTTGAAAAGTCTACATCCCAAGCATTTCTGCTAGTTTTGCCATCGATGTTTTTACCTACGTTTTGATATTTAGTTTTGCCATCAAGCCCTACGTTGAATGTAGATCCATCAGCCAGTGTCACATTGTATTTGTCATCAGCAACTCCGGTCTCTTTTAACAATCCTCGGAAATCATCACGAAGTAGTTGAGCGTCTGACTTGCCAGTGGTCATCATTTTGCCAATGGAACGTTTGCCCATTAAGTTTAATGCCATATTTGGCAAAAACCCTGTAGTTACATTGACGCCCTGATTTATCCAGTCGGCTCTATCGCCCCGACCACGGAGGATGTCTTTCATTCCAGATTCCCACATGGTGCTTGCCATTCCAACGGCAAGTGCTACTGGAAGCGCCGCAGACGCCGCTGTGCTTAATCCTGCTGAACTAGCAGCTCCCGTTCCAGCTCCCGCTGCTCCTGCTGTCCCTGCACCTGCGGCACCAGCCGTTCCCGCACCTGCACCAGTTGCGCCACCTAGAGCACCTGCACCACCTAGCGCAGTTGGCATGGCTGTTGCTCCTGCTGTTCCTGCCCCGCTACCAAATAATCCAGCTACATTTGGAAATCCTGCCATTGCTTCTCTAGCAACTAACAAACCTCCGATAGTTCCACCTGTTTGTGCTAATGCTGCATTTTGCTCTGCTGATGCTTGTTCTTCAGCTCTTTGTTGTGGAGTCTTTGGAGGTCCAAAACTAGCTTGAACAGCATTATACGCTTCCCAAGGACGAAATCCTTGAGATGTAAGAGTATTGTAATAATCTTGCGCGTTCATACCTCTAGCTGGTGGTGGTGGTTTTTGCATTGCCATAATTAAGTCCATGTTCCAAATACTGCGGTGCCAGCACGAGCAAACAGTTCTGCTCTAGTATGACCACCAGCATAAATAATTTTACTAACTTGTTGCCGTGAGTAATCCTCATTCATCTGAACAAGGTATCGAGGTTGCACTGTACTAAGTCCATGAATCTCAGCAAATCGCTCAAGCATACCCTGCTCAAGTGTTTTTTGATTAAATACTGTTTCATCACTATCAGCTAAGAAATCACTGTATGCGCCATTGTAATACGTCCAAGTAACTCCACCATCAGAAACAGAACCGCTTGTGTGAGTTGGAGGAGTAGCACCAGAAGTACCGCCAGCAGTAGTCTGGTAGTAGTTGCCATTGTAAAACGTATACGCATTAGAAGCGTATGCAGTTGAAGCTGCCCATATTGCAGGACGTACACAACGATCAGCAATATATTCAAAGATAATTACATTACCGTTCTGTGATGCTGTAGGAGTTGGAGAAATTAACAGCTCATTATTGGTAAGACCACGAATCTGAAAGCGTTGATATACAGTCGTATTAAGACCATATCCACGAATTTCAGCATACTCTTGCGGAGACATTGGACCGAGAATCCTCCAACGTGTTGATGAATTCCAAAACGTCTCATAGTGATACCAAGAAAACGCTGATGGTAAGGCATACGTTGCTTGCCCTGCCACCAGCGTTATCGATGCAGATGCGTACATCTTAGACCAGGGAAACGCATCAGCAATTTCCCTGTTTATACGCTGTGCAATGACGCGCAGTTGCTTAGTAGTTGTTTCAGTCGAATTAGTCACACCGCTTTCAACAGTGTATCCTGCTTCGTTTGCTACGTTTTGAACTGCGGTTGCTAAACTCATACTTTTCTTGGTCGTCCTCTACGCTTTGGAGCTTCAGGAACTACTTCTTCCTCAAACTCATCTTGGCTACCTTCTTCAACCGACTCATCAACCTCGATAGAACGGATCACCTCCTTTCGATGTGAACGAAGGTCAGTGCCTTCGTTACCTTCTACTCGTTGCAGTAACAACTCTACCTGTTCTTCTAATTTAGCTGTTCTCTTTTGCTCACGCTCAAGCTGCTGTTTAAGAGCAACTACGTTGAATTGAGTCGAATTAGCTGCTTCCAACCAATCCTTAGCCATCTTGATAAATCGTCCAGTTGGTCCAAGACGCCGCTTAATCTCATCATGAGCTTCTGCAAGTTGCTCAACAGTCTTGAATCCAAGATGCTGCAACTCACGAAGCGTAGAACCGTTCATCAATGTCCACTCAGCAAGTGGCGTTCCGCTTACTACAACCTCACTACCAGCCTTAAATGCAGCATATAGCTCTGGGTAATCAGCTACGTCTTGTGGCTCAATTTTACGAACAGTCTCATCACCACCTGGATATTGAATAGAGATAGAAGGAATCTCATCAAAAATTGCTCGTCCAGCGACAAGCGATTTCTCCTTATTTTCATTATATGCATTGAAAAAACGAACATTAGCGCCATGAAATCTTTTTTTAGGCTGCATCTGTCCATTCATTAAAGTGTTCCAGTCAATCTGTGCCATGTTTCTTATCCTATGTGTTCCATTTGGCAGACAAATAGTTTTCTACCAAACTCACATTATCTGTAGACAAGATTGAATTATATATCAGAATTTCGCAAATCATGCCTTGAAAGTAAGTTCCTGGATCTCGACCCACATATTCTGTCGCAGCAGAACCTAAACCAAATCCGGTTGCGCTAGCATTGCTTGCAACTTGTGTTTTATTGACTCTCAGTTTGCCTCCACCTGTTCCTACAGTGACGGTTACTGTAGATTGATTGGTCATTGTTGCATTGCCAAAAAAGTCTAAAACGGTCCCTGCTGCATTTCGACAAACTACATACGCATTTGTTGTGACCATTCCGATTGACAATCCTGTACCACCTACGATCAATCCTTGCGCTCTATTCTCAAAGCCATAGGTGCCCGTCCGAGTCGGCTTTGCCACCATAAAATATGTAAAATTGGCTAATGGTGTTACATTTGTTGCGAAGTTTAAAAACTCAGTTGTACCGTTGAATTGCAATGCTGGTAGTCCATTAACGCCATTTGCTGCACTTCGCCACTTCGGACCAGTTCCACCGCTGTTAACTAAATTCTTATTGTTTGTAGATCGATCAGTAGCGGTATAAACCGTAGTATTATCGGTCGTAATTAAATTACCGCCTGAATCTTTAATGCCGTTATCAGCAGAAATCCATGAAAGAAGTCCAGTGATGCTTTTTGGATCAAAGGCTGTTTTGCCTCGTCCTACCGTAATAGCGACACCACCAACGCCTATAAGCATGGCAAATCCTAATTTAGTACAGTGCCACAATAAGTGTAGCAGTTGTTGCAGCCATAACATTTTTTGCAAACACTGGTAAAAGTGTTCCTGCTGGTACAGTCAGTGAAACAGCCGCTGAATCATCGACGCATTTCAGGCTTACAACACCTGCGCCACCAACCCACAAAGCTCTACAGCCAGTAAGGTCAGTGGAGTCAGAAGGCGTGACAGCAGCAACACGACGAGCTGAAAAAAGAGCAGTTGGGTTTGAAGGTGTAAAATCTGGCATAAATCATCAATAAAGTTGGGAAGCTAAACAAGCCTTCCCAATAAGTTATACAGCTTTTGTAAACTTGAGGTAGTAAAAAGACACACCATTACTAACCACAACAAAGCAGTTAGTGTCTGTGTCAGCATCTTTAACTACGCCTACAAATCCAGTACCAACAGCAGCAGGAGTACCAAAAGAGGTAGTCAGCTCTGCGGCTGTAGGAGTTGTATCGTTTACGTTGTTGATTGCTTGCTTGGTACGAACACCAGCAGCAGTAGCGTTTACGACAGCAGAATTAACTCCATCGCAAATCTGTACAGCTTGCTCGGGTGGCAAACCAAGTCCAATAAGGTTTGTAACTGTTGGCATATATTCCTCGAAAAAAAGCGGGGTATTTCTACCCCGCTTTAACCTTAGTCAATCGACAAAGTTTTGACGGATTGAAGTTCAGCAGCAGCAGCAGTTGCGCCAACTGTAGTAAGCCCAATCACACCAGGAAGCAGTACAAACGATCCACCAGAAGCATCATCACAGACGCCACCAGTTGCAGTCGTGTATACTGATGACTTTGCTGTGTAGTTGATAAGACGACCTTTAATGCCCTTACCACTTCCACCACCAGCAACTCCACCAACCCAAACCCAAACATATTCGTTTGTATTTGCAGCTACCTGAACTGCTCCAAAGTTACGAACCTTAGTAGCAGCCTCAGTATTGTCCATCTGTACTACTGTGAAGTCATCTTTTACCGATACAAAATCGTATTGAGTAAGAGCTTCAGCAGCTTTACAGAAAATAAATAGACCTTCTGGCGAATGTCCTTGATCACCAAGTTTAGCTGGTAATGAAGGTACAGTAGTCGCATCAAAAGTTCGCTTATAATTCACTCCGAATGATCCTGAACCTGACATATTCTGTTCCTCCTATTCTTTAAGCGTAAATAACAGCCTGAAGTGCAGGAGCTGAACAGCAGAGGTTTCCTTCCACAATGATCACTGTGAAGAAAGCATCCTGATCAACAGGACGATTCATCTCAGGAGCAAGTGGCTTGAAGTCTGCGCCACGAACCATGTCAAACGACCAATACTTAGTATTGAGAAGTCGTACAGAGTTTGTCTCAAGCACTGACGATCCGTATCCACCATCGAATACGAAATCACATCCGTCATAGCTCAGTGCACGGAATCCAGCCGTAGCTTTCTTTGCAGGAAGCTGAATACGCTGAATAGCTGTGAGAGAGCTGTGTAGGAACTTCCAAGCAGTACGATCACAAAGTGCAAGGTCAGGAGTCTCATCACCACGAGTGATTTGAGAAATTGCATCCGTTACTTGTTCTTGTATGTTAGAAGCACTGAGGGTTACGTTTACCGCAAGGTTACGAGCCCAAGTGTTGCTAGTACGGTCGATCTGACCATAAGTTCCTGACGATGGAGAAGTTGAAACTGCCTTTTTAATACCGTCAAACTCAAGTCCACCGCTTCCAGTTCCATCGCCACGAAGCGATGTAGATACGGTATTCTTCAGACGGCTGATAGCAGCCTTCATCTTCATCTCAGCGAGATCAAGCAACATAGCTTGATCACGGTTAGCACGACGATCACGACCGCTGATAGCTACTGGCTCGTATGCTTGCTTGATAGCGAAGCGAAAAGCAGTTGCATCATCGATTGCATCGAGGTTGAAAGAAGAAAATCCAGCGTAGAATCCACCTACAGCCGCATCATTGTACATGATTGGCTTACGGAGTTCATATCCACCAGAAAATTTACGAATAAGACCTTGATCATCCAGCGACTTTAAAAGCGGATTGTGGTGAAGTACCTCATCAGCGATTGCATCAGACTGGTCAAACAAGGTCGCTACGATTGCTTCCTCAAGATTTGCCATTTTGTTGTCCTTAAAGTTTTACTTACAGGACAACTAGGCTTGCGCTAATCGCCACCAAATCGGCGACGCAAGTTATCCCGTAAATCTTTTGATACTACTCTCGGAGTCCCACTACCTGCGGAGCCCGAGATTGAGCGAGAAGCGGATTTAGCCTTTTGGACTACCGCTTGTTTTTGATCCATCACCACTTTTGCAGTCATAGCTTGATTGAGACTGGAAAAAGTTGGGTTGCCAGCTACTACATAGTTATAGGCAGTTTCTAGTATCTCCTCAGGAGAGCCATACTTACCTGTACTTGTTAGCGCACTCACGATTGGAGCCATTTCAGCCTCTAACTGCGAAGCTGTTTCTGGATCTCTAAACAGAGGTTTAGCCGACATGAAGGATTCTACAACCCGTTCATTATAGTAGGCAACGGCAGATTTTTGTTGCTGCTGTTGGTATGCTTGGAACTTCTCATCGGCTATACGTTCAGCCTCCTCTCTGGTAAGGTAGTTTTGCTGTGGCTGTTGGTATCCCTGCTGCAACGCTTGCTGTTGCTGCTGCGTCAAATCCTCAAGACTAAGACCATAAGAGTCCAACCATTCTAACGCTGTTTGAACTGGGTCAGCTTTCATAGCTTGGTCCCAGGCAATAGAGCGTTTAGCTATATCACCAAGTGAAATACCCTGCTTTGCATAATCAGCTTCATACTGTTTGATTGTCTCAAGCACAGGAGACGTTTGTGCCTTCATCTGCTCAATCTCGACCATATGGCGCTGATGGTCGCTTCTAAGCTCGTATGCTCGACGATTCATATACTGCTGTAGGATATGAGCATTGGCAGGAGTAGGATTGAGAAACGCATCTTTCTCAGCTTTATTCATATCAGCTGGTGGAACTACTGGGATGCGCTCAACCTGCGGTTGTTCTACCGCCTGAACTTCCTCCTGAACTTCTTCAGTCTCAGGATTATTATGTTCTGGCGCATCGCTAACAACTGCGTCATCTTCTTTCTTAAATTGCTTAGAAAGAGCTTGTCGAATACTAATCTTTTCTTCTTCATGGTCAGCAACTACCTCAGTATCTTCAGGCGTTAAATCCTGCACTTCTTCTACATTAGTTTGTACATTATCCATTTAGTCTATCCTTCACTTGTCTCATAAAATTGGACACAATCTTGCGTTCTCGTGACTCAACATCACGATCAGGATTGTAGCCACGCTCAAATTCAGTCCCAACCTCAACAGCACCAGCCGCTTTATATGCAGCTCTCAGTTTGCTTTTGCTTGTGTATATCTCTTTAGGATTAAGCGGATTTCTAGTTGGTGGCATTTCATCATGTATAAAGTTATGTGATGCATTTGCATGTACTCGCACCATCACATCCTCTACTGGAACAACTTTTTGTTGTATTGGACACCATTGAAATAATTTATATTTCATAATTCATCCATTGTTGCCAACATTAGCAAGGCTCTTAGTTGTTTGTTCCGTTTAATGTTGTTTTGATATGATTCAACAAGACTAGCAACTTTTTGCCTTTCATTTAATGACATTTCTTTTGGAATTTCAATTTCAACTGGAACAATTTCATTCTGTTCTAAGTTAAGTTTTATATTGAAAGGTTGTTTTGGTTCAGGCTGCTTTACTCCTTTTAGTTGCCGTTCTTGTAAGATTTGTGCAGCTACGTTTTCTTCTTCTATTTCCTGTTGAGTGCGTTTTCGTTTTTTGCGACTTGGTTTATTAAGAATATCAGATTTGTCTGCTGATTCAGCAATTAGTTCGACAGTCGGATTGTAAACCGTTGTCGTAGCAGCAAGGAGGTTTAGACTGATGTTGACCGCACCTGCTGTAAGTGTTGGCTGATAAACCTGTGTTGTTGCAGGTATCAAATTTAAATTGATGAAGTCGCCGGTAACGATGGTCGGTTGATAAACATTGGTCGTTGCCGTAATTCTGTTTAGATTTATGTTCGCTGTGGTTGTAATGGTTGGATTGCGAACCGTTGTTGTTGCAGCAATGGCATTAAGATTTACGTTAGCTGTAGCAGCTACTGTTGGATTATAAACGGTAGTAGTGGCTGCAATCGTATTGAGAGAGATGTCTTGAGTAAGAGCCAGATTGTATTTAGAAACGGTGCTTTCTCGGAAACCAGCACCTCGACCGCAGAGATAAAGAGAGCGTACATCGCTAGCAGTCAACGCTCGATTATATAAACGCACATCATCTAAGCAGCCATTGAAGAATGTTCCTATGGCTGCACGAAAAGACGCGCCAATTCCGAACCGTTCCCAGGTTGTGCTTTGATTGCCACCAAGCGTTACCTGGCTTGCTTCTTCTATTCCGTTAATATACAGCCGAGCGCCAACCGATCCGCTTCCACCAACAACTGCTGCGACGTGAATCCATTTATCCGTGTTTACTGCTGAAGTGCTGGTAATGTCCCAGTTAACAGTTCCAGCAGCGTTTCTGCATAAAAAGTTAAGTAGTGTGTTGGTTGTGGTACTGGCTCGTATGAATATGGATGGGTCGTTTACACCAACGACGCCTCCACCAAAAACCTGTCCAAATCCTGCTGTTGCGGTTTTCATCCAACCGCTGAATGTAAAGCGCCGTCCTCCGAGCGCATCTCTGAACGTACTGTAGTCTTCGCTGACTACATAGTTATTAGTGCCGTCAAAGTTGAGTGCCCAGCCACCATCAACGACCCAATCCGACGAGCCAGTAAAACCACTCATCGTACCGTGATTAAGGCAATTTGAACGGTCGATTAGTTGGTTAACGCCAGTAGAGCCAGCCCAAGGCAACCACCAACAAAATAAACCGTTTTGCGGCGGTCGCCGAGACATATTATGTCACCGTCTGGAATACAGGTTGTATAGAAATAACATGATCTCCTGATGTAGCGGAAAGAGTTTGCCCTGTATTATGAACTACCCAGACAACAAATTTCGTTGGCAAAACACCACCAAAAATCGCTGCAACTGATACACCGGAGAACCAGTATGTAACTCCTGTAGTAGCATCAATAACCATCTCTGCTGCAAACCTACAAATTTGATTTTTTTGATTTGCAGAAGTTACGCTTCTATTTGCATCCGAACCAGTGAATTGATCGGGATATGTAGTGCCATCAGTGATTGCAACTACAAACACTTGAATGGCTCTGTTTGTTGTTGGAGCGACAGTGGTGTTTACCCTTATCTTTCCCGACAACAAATAATCTAGGTATTTGTTAGTAGTGTTATCAATTTCTGTGGATTGACGACCAGCTAGCAGGTTAGTATCAGATGCTAAACTAGCAAGTGAGATTGTTGCCGTCGTAGACGATGGGTAACTAAATTTTACGTCAGCCATTGATTCTCCTTGCTGCTTGTACGAGTCCTATACCTAGTTCTCCATAGCCATACATATCGACCCATTTGATAGTTACGTTTGCCATATCAGACATCGCATCAGCATCTGCTGCGTCTACAATGTTATATCCAACTAATCCGACCATCATATCCTGAGTGATTGGATCATCCATATCGACTGTTTGCAATCGGTTCCCTACGTCGTCAATCCAGGCTTTGATATTAAGACACAACCTACGTTCGCCTACGTCTGACGCTGTACATCCTTCTTCGATAGTAGCGTAGAAACCTTGCTTAATTGCATACGCTTTTAGAGCGCCACAATCGACGGGTTGCCGCACAACTTCAGTTTTGGCATTGATTATATCAGCAGCGTCTTGGTCGCTTTTGTCCTGATATATCGGCTTTTTCAGCTCATCGCAAAGTGCTGTGTAGTCCATAACACTATATAGAGAAAATGCCTGAAGCGTTGAAGGTTACGGTGATATTACCGCCGTTTGGAGTAACAGGGAGTCCACTTGCGGCAACATCAATGAAACAGATAAGTGGACTTGTTCCTGCTGTTCCTGTGTCTTTAAAGATGATCAGTGCTTCCACACTGACTCCTGTGACGGAAGTAAAAGTTACATCTGCTGCATCGAATGTACCGCTTGTAACTGACTTTGAGCCGAGTGTTTGTGCAGTTCCTACCAACGCACTAGAAGCCGAAGTCCAAAACTCATCCGCTGCGTTGTAGGTGTAGGTGCCGGTATCGATGAGCGCAATTTTGATTGTGTCATCAATGAGGTCAACGGCGGAGCCTGATGTAATGCCGAGTGTGCCTGGGTTAAGAATTTTCTCTTTGTATTTTGGATAGAGTACGTTTGTCATATTAGTCCATTTCCATACCTAAAACATTGCCTGTATTATCAGTTATAAGTTTCCCTACACGTTTTTCTGGTTCCTCTGTAATCTCAATACCAACTGGATTACCTAAATCATCGGTAATGATGGTGCCTCGCTTCTTCTTCTTTTGTTGTTGCTGTGGTGCAATTTGTGTCAATGAAGAATTTTGCGCAACATTCTTTATGTTGTCCATTGTCATACGGATTTGCTCAAGTTGCTGCTCCTGCTGTAGTCGTCGCTCCTCCATGAGCTTTTCTTGTTGAGCAAGTCGGAATTGTGTCTGTTGTGCTTCCAACTTCTGAACTTCAAGCAATCCTTGCAGCCTATTATTCTCTGCTGTTATTTCATTCTTTATGCCATCGTTCTGATTCATAGCTTGAACTTTAAGCATATCAACCTGAACCGAATTGGCTTTTATCTGCAACTCTTGTTGCTTCAACGCCAACTCTTGTTCTGCTACATACTGCTCAAGTTGAGCTTTCTGTAGCTGGATATTGCCAGCAAGTTGCTCACGTTGCATCTTCATCTGCTGCTCTTGTGCCGCAAGTATATTGCGCTCATGACCATCCTGAGCTTGAATCTGAGTTGCTTGGATTCGTGCCTGAGCTTCCATTTGAGCAATCTGCATACGAGCTTGCATTTCCTGCATGACAGGGTCTGGAGGAGGTGGTTGTTTAGCTGCCTCCTCTTTAGCCTTAGCAATCTCACCAATCTGGTTAAGTGCTTTGGTGAAGATACCATCAAGTTCTTTGCCAGACTTGAATCGCTTGATTACGTTCTGGAATAACTCAATGCTGAATCCGAGAAGTGGTGGATACTGCTCAATAAGTGACCGCATTTGGTTGAAGAACTCACCAGCGGTAGACATGAGTTGTGCTCCTTCCTGCTGCTCTTGAGCTTGGTCAATCGCAACCATCGAGTCAGAAGCAATCTTGATTCTGTAGTTTATCTTGTCATCATCTCGTAAGAATCCAAGGATTTGGTCTTTAACCATAGCAATCTGCTGCTCTGGCGTTGGACCCATTGGCATAGGTGGAGGAGGTGGCATCATCTCCATGCCTGGCTCACTTGGTGGCATACCCTCTTGCCCCATCTCTGGCATCGGAGGAGGTGGAGGAAGTTCAGGCATTGGCGGTAATACAGCCTCAATCATCCTATCAGCATCGCCAACATCGAAGATTGTCTCTGGATCAAACTGCTCGCAGATAATGGTTCCAAGTTTAGCGATAGCATCAGATATGAACTTGCAGAACATGTTCTGACGCACAACCAGTCCGAGCGATGACCACTGAGACTCTAAGCGATTAGCAGTAGCAGACTTGTATTGCTCGCTTGTTCCACGAAGCAGGTCAGATACTTTCAGTGTTTCGTAAAGCTGCTGCAATGCTGATTGCCGTGCTGCTTGAAGTTGCTGCAAAGCATTAACGTATGGCGCAATGTCCATGAACTCAACGCCAGATTGCAAGCCACCACGAGACTTGTAACTGGGCCAATTCATTACAGGAACCATCTTTAAATCGCCAATCATAAGCTGCTCAACTTGCAATCCAAGTGAAGCATCATAGAGCGCATTAGTGCGAATGGTTTGTGTGACTGCGTGGATACGAGTTGTGAGACGCTCAATCTCTAAGATTTGGTCTTTAACGTGTGCATAGTCTGATACTGGAATAACAGAATCTGGATCGGCACTCTGAGCGATTACAGAGCAAGGATAGAAGCCTTCAAAGTCGATAGGTGGCTCTGACTCGTGGATGATAAACTTCTCAGCAGATTTGTGACCCCAGTAAACCTTTTCAGTCTCCTCGCACCAAATCTCGTATACTTCTGCCTTGCCTTCATACTTATCAGAGTCTTTGTTCCAGTCTTTAGTTGCCTTGTCTGGAAACGAGTCAAAGTGCATCTTGTCGGCAACTTCTACGCCGAATAGTTCCTCTGCTTGTGGTCGTGTAAGATATGCACGACGAGCACGCCATTCTATTTCAGTTTCGTTTCTAGCATCTGAGCAGAAATAGTCGTTGTATTGAACAACGTCTAAGCAAGCATCATCGCTTTCTTTCTTCTCAATCTTAACCTTAGCTAAGATTAAGCCTCCTGGACCTTCACGTTGGCTGATAATCTCTTGAGTAAATGGTTGTCCTTGGTCGTCTACTAGCGTTCCATCAGCAGCAGGGAACAACGCAATCTCCATCTCTTCTTCTTCTATCTCAGCTTCATATCGAGCCCAAAGAACGGCACGACCAGTAAGAAGGAATTGCAAGGCAGAGTTATACCCTACGTTGTCGAATGGAAACTCGCAGTCCATAAGGTACTGGATATTGCGCTCAAGGATAACAGCTGATAACTCCTCAAGAGTGCCGCCAGTGCGCTTACGAAGGCTTACTTCTGCTTTTGGCGTGGAAGAATAATAAGCAGGTAGGAGAGTATTAACACAATACCACCAGACATTAAGTCGTCGCTCAGTATCATTTAGAATCCCCACCTGCTTCTGTGCGTTATAAACACGGATGGATTCTTCAGCCATTTCAATGAACTTCTTGGAACGCTCCTCTGCACGAGTAATCTCTGTTTTCCAATAAGTAGAGGAGAACCGTTCAACTAATGGCTTAATCTTCATATTGTAGCTCTACCTCTTTGTGACCGCATTTGTGCTATATATGCCTGTAGCTTAATCACACCTTTGTTGAATACTTCCGCTGGCTGTTCCCACTTACTATCAATCAGCCTCTCTTTGCAAAGATAACGTAGTGCGTCAGGCAGATGGTCGTTTCCTTCTGTGTCAACGTCCTCTGGTCGCCTTTTATCAATCGCTAGACTTGGCAGAGCTTCTAATAGTCCTGGACAGTTGGTGGTAATATACAACAGAGCTGGCTTTGCAACCAACCGTTGTCTTATCTGCGACCACCCTGATAAACGATCATTGTCGGCTTGCCTGAAGTTTGGATGCTTGTATTTGGCAAACACTGTATGGAATTGGTCGGCAATACTTGGACCACCTTGGTTATTAAAGATGGATGGATCCGCTGCGGCATGGACGTTCTCGCCAACGGATGCTGCGGCAATACGCTCCGCTTGCGTAACATTGTCGATGCCTTTGCCGTGCATTTCTCGATAGATGACCATCGCTCCTTTCGGGTATGGAACCTCATTGCCTCTATCATCCCTTCCAGAACTAACAGCACCCCAGACAGCGGCAAAAGGACTGCGAAAACCCCAATCGTAACCAAGATACTTAGCCCAGTGCTTAGGAATGTTAAAAGGCTGGATAATGTGTCGTGAACTAAACTCTGGAAAGTATGAACCCTCATGAATCTCAAAGTCTCCTTCTAGCCACGCTCGCACCAGCTCAGGACTACCAACCATGTGCAAACGGTTAATATACTCAGGGTCTTGCGCTAATAGTATTTGGTTATCAGCTATACGGCTTGGAATGTAGATGTAATCAAACGATGAGCCATTAGGTAACTCTTTGGTAAGTATCTTCTTACCGTTCGGTGCTGGCTTGATAAACAGCTCTTTGAGCCAATGATGACCAACGCCACCAGGATTAAACGTCAAGATAACCTGCCCACCACCTCTACCTCGCAACGCTCCAAAGAGCTTAAAGATAGGACTAGGATTGGCAAAGTTACCAGCCTCCTCAATCGCTGCATGGCTAAGATTCTGTCCTTGGTACTTCTCAGCATCAGCATCATCGGCTAATGGTCTAAACCGTAACCGTGCACCATTAGGAAACGTAAATTGCTTTTTTTGGTCCTGCCAGTGCGCTCTAAGCGGTAGGTAAATCTGCTTGGCACGTTCTATCAAGTCATCTGCCTGTGGCAGCTCTTTACGAAAGAATATAGCGTTAAATGACTCACCAAGTTGCTCTTGATTGACAGCAAACTTACCCAAGACACCATCAGTCTTACCACCACCACGAGCGCCACCATAGCCTATAAGCGTTATGGGACAAGCAACCAGCATCTCCTGCGGTCCAGGTTGAGGCGACCAAACGATGCGTTCGGTTACTTCATCCACCTAAATATCCTTTAAGCTCTGACAATAAACCCAGAAATCTTCCCACGTAGCCATGTTCTGATGTGGCTCTGACTTATCGCCACACTCGCTACACTCAACCCGCTGATGCTTAGGCATATCCATGTTGAACTCCTCAACAGCACCACAATGAGGGCACTTCCAGAAGTTGTCGTCAGTTTCATCCTTCATGCGGTGCTCAATTCCCATTACTCACCACACCAAAAACGATCATAGTCATCCTTCGTAATCGTATTGCCAAACCGTATAAACCTCACGCCACAACGCCTATACCCACAACTAAGCCAATCATTATAACTCGCATACGCACTTACATGGTCGCACTTAGGACAACGGTAATAGTATAGAATAGCTATTGGCTTCCTACGGAACCCTGCATCTCTAATAGGATTGCGTTTCAAGGTCGTCTCACAAAAGGAAGGCACTCTCTATCGAGAGTTAAAAACTTAACTTGCGCTAAGTTCTTATAGTCAAGCAACGTCTGGAGCTTGTCACTGTTCGTCTTCAGCTATCCAATAAACACATATCACAACTCGAAACAGTAAAAAGGCTGTCAGTATGTGACCGTTGCACCAAGGACTATACTACTCCTCCTCAGATTCCGTATCGTTTTTAAGATACCTCTGCTCAAATTCTTCACGACTCAACGGCTTGGCTGACACAACAGCGTTTATAGTCCCAACATGCTCAACAGTATTAGCCTCAGTCCAACCTAACTTACTCTTACCCAAATACATCAACACCTGCGGGTTACCTGCCATAGCCTGTTCCATCAACCCTCTAGCAACAACCTCCTGCATGCCAGCCTGACCAGCCGCATACTCCTCGCCATACCACTTCGTCAGTTCCTGCGGACTCAACCTACTAGCTATAGCTACAGCACTCTTACTCAACCCAAGTTTCGCAAGCCTCGTAACCATCGCACTCGTCTCAGCATCCTTCTCATACCGCTGATTGCTGTAGTCCTTCCTACGAGGTGGATTGATAACAATCGGCTTAGGCTCAATTACTACTTCGCCAATTTTTATAACTTCAGACTCGCTAGAATCGACGGCTGGTTTTGAATCGAAATCGGAATCAGTTTCGTGGCTCATAGGTTAGAACGGTGGTTGGGTTAAAGAAACGGGATTTTTTAGTGGGAGATGGGATGCCGCCACTACTGCTCGCCGCGCCGCTTTCAAATTCGTTTCCAAAACTGAAATCCTAGTCCATGGCTGGCAAAACCAAGTTAAGCCTCTGAACTGATTTAGGATTTTGGAAAGAGAACTTTTTTCTGGCGCTGCGGTGGAGGGTAGTCTGCTCATATATATTCTACCGCATGATATACCCCAGTAGTTACGCATAGTTATACTTAACTAGTTTTCTACTTCTCGTAAACTAGAAATAGCGTAGTGATACCAAGTAGTTATATATGGATATGTAATAACTACAATCACTTAGCTACTTCCTTGATGAGCTGCCACCAGTCCAAGTCGCTCATACCACTGACACGCTGCAACTCTACCAACTCATCCAGCGAGTATATCCGTTTGTTGCGCTCTCTCTGAACTATCGTGTCCTTCGATACGCCTAGCAGAGTGCCCATAACGGTCTGTGTTACGCCGAGTCTCGACCTTAGTAGTTTGTATAAGACACCAACCGTTCGTCGTTCTCTGCGTATCCTCTGCGCTGTGAGAGGCTTTTTCATCATATCGTATGTTATGATTAGGTTGTTCACCATTTAAACGTAAACGATCTGAATCGAACATGGTAGTGGATTATATACATTGATGCTTATCGTAGCCTTGTCTAAGTGTTCGCTACGCTCACAGTTACTAAGACGAAACGGACCCTCATTTTATTCAAAAGATTCTTCACTTTCTTTCAACTATCTCGTTATGTGTAGCCATATTAGCTAGTTGCAGGGTTACGCAGTAAGCCAGTTAGCTACCGCATAAAAAAGTGAATCGTATGATTGCATACTGTAATCATACTATGTATACTTGGCTTGTGGTTAAGAGATTACCTCTCACCAAATGGAGACTACGACTATGAAACATCGACAATACAGTGACGACTCAGGCGAGCTGGTTTTTCATGAGTATACAATTTTTACGGGTAGCAAAGAGGCTGCGATTGATGCGGCTACGACAGCACAACCACTGTTCAGCGAAGGACCAGGACATAAATTCTGTAAGGTTGACAATGTTGCAAAGCTATCGCCGACAGCTTGGTTGGTAACTTTGGTAATTGGTTGGGACGTATAAGGAGACTACGACTATGACATACAAAGTAACCATTCTGATGAATGCAGAGGCTGTGGCTACCTACTCAGCTTCAACACTCGGCTACGCATACAAGACGGCTAAAGAGGCTTTGTTCACTTGGGGCTCTGGCGTAGTTGTTGAAATTCACAACGGCAAATACCGTGAAATCTTTGAAGGAACAAACGACAGGCTCAAGTGGTGCGGTAGGGACGTTGGCAACAGTCATTACTATCGCAGCGAGTCTGGAGAGTTGTGCTGCTTATATATGGGCAGTGGGTCAGACCGTGAGAATTTTGGCTTTAATTAACATCAAGGAGACTACGACTATGACTAATCCAATCACAGAGCAAGAGCTTGAGCGTTGGCGTAATGAGTACAGCAACCACACCAAGCAGACTGTCAACACTAGGCAGTTGCGGAAGAACATGCGGTTACTGAGTAAAGACGAGTTACGGCAACTGTCGCAAGCAAACATTAACCTCATCTCGCAGCTTGCAGAGCAAGTGCTGTCTGAGAAAGAAGTTAAGAAGAACAAGAAGCATTTAGCAAGTTTACTCAACATTACACTTAATAGTTAGGAGACTACGACTATGACTAATTTGATGGATTTACAAAAAGCAATCTATTTGCTGATTGAGCATCGCAATGGATACGCAAGTTATTCACCTGAGCAAGTTTATGAAGCCAAGCGTTGCTTACTTGAATCAGGTTACTTTGCGCAATGGTATCAAGACGAGACAGGGCATTGGAGCCTAGAGGTAAGAAAATAAGGAGACAAACATGACAATTATCGAACACCTTGGACAACTGGCAGTATGCCTAGTGCTATTTGGCACTTGGTACCTCATCCTCGTAGCTTTCTGGAGTTTCTAGTTATGAAAACAAGTATTCGCCTGATTTTGTATACAATACTTGCAATTAGACCAACTATTGCGAGTGCTCAAACTTACAGTGAGTTAATGCAGGAGGTCTTAGCAGAGAAGCAAGGTTACTACGCTGATGTTGTAGCACCGCAGCCAATAGTTCCAGTTGTACCTGTAGTTCCTGCGTACCCTCGTAACCTGATACCACCAAATCCGTATGGAACGGGTTATAGCATTGTGACAACCCAGACAACTCAGCCTAACTATGTCCAGCAGTACCTCGGTATTCGTGGAGCTACGAGCAATGTGACAGTGACAAGCGTAGTACCTAACAATGCTTGGGGTGCTCCACTTAGACCACCAATCCTGTTCCCGTATCCCTAAGCCAAGGGTTACGCAGTAAGCCAACTTTTTCACAATTCGTGAAACCGTAGGATTGTTGACTACATCCTATGTACACATAGTAGTTAATTTGTTAAATAGTTAATTGGAGACATTATGAAACGACTAATTCTTGTAGTGACAATAGCAACTTGTAGCGGCTGTGGAGTTATCTTACCTGACGTAATGCTCGTAGGTACCGAGCAAGGCATCCGTGCTTATAACGATGGGCAGTCTGCGCTCATCGCTCAAAGTAAGACCCAAAATAAGAACCAAGAGACTCCGTACTGGTCAAATAGACGAGTGCAATCTGGTTACAGCTTTTGGGACCGTCTTAGCCATGGCTTTATCGCTACTAGCAAACCACAGGAGGTACCAACCGATGCTCAGTAAATCACTAACATGGTTCCTCACTACGTCTACAATCGTAGGCGTACCCGTGACAATCGCCATACTGCTAATCGGCATCGAGCGTTCAATACATACGCTCACATGCGAGACTGCAAGATATGGCTGTAACAGAAGTTTTACCCAGTCAGTAGACTACATTGCCGAACAGGTCGATGAGGATACTGATGTAGTAATAACACCAAAAAAGAGTAAATTTACGAAGTAAATTAAGGAGATAAACCATGACTAAAATAACAGAGAAAGCGATGGAGTTTTTCTATCGTGATGATGAAGCAAGCAAGATGCTAAATGCGTTGCTAGAGGACGGCAAACCATGTCGTGTCATTGCTGCGGCTCTTGAGGAGTACATGAACCAACTTAATAGGTTTGAACTAATGGGAATATACCATCAGCTTCAAGTTCATGTAGTGGATGCTACGGACTGGGATGAGGTAGCAAACCGAGCACTATGTGATTGGTACGGCGCTCACTCAGACAATAACTGCTAATAAAACAAGGAGAATAAGACTATGAATGATGCAATTTTTAAGGCGTTTATCGCCGCACAGAAAGAGTTTGGACCAGCTCTAAAGACCAGCACCAACCCACACTTTAGATCACGCTATGCAGACCTTTCAGCGTGTGTTGAAGCTGTAATCGATGCGCTCAATTCTAATGGCTTAGGATTGGTTCAGGTAACTCATCCTTGCGAGTCAGGAGTAAGCGTTGAGACAGTTTTGGTACATGAGTCTGGACAAACCATGACAAGTGGCGTGTTACATGTACCAGCTTCAAAGCAAGATGCTCAAGGCTATGGGTCAGCACTGACATACGCTCGCAGATATAGCTTAATGGCAATCTGCGGCATTGCTCCAGAGGATGATGACGGAAACAAGGCGAGCAAACCTATTGAGGTTAAAACTAAAGACATAAAAGTTGAGCGTGTCTCAGTAGTTAATAAGGCAACAGGAGAAGTAACTGAGGTACTCAATACCACTAAAAAGTCACGGATTGAGAAAACGATCTATGACATCAGGACACTCGCCGAAGAACAGCAACCAGCAGCAGCAGAATATCTGCGGCAACACAGTTGCGAGTATAGCGAAGCACTCGGAGTCTGGACCTGCCCAATCAGACTTCAACGGCTTCAAAGTTGCGTAGTTGAGAAGGTGGCTAATGAAAAGGCTTAGAGTAGAAATACCTAAAAAACCAAAACAATTACGGCGTTATGATGCACCGCGTCCTGGATATAGGCGTTGGACAACTCAAGTAAAACTAGAATTGTTCAATGATTTCTGCAAAGTAGCAGAGAATGAGGATAAGGTACTGATTGACGCTGTTGAAGAAGCACTTAGTAACTGGACATACCATGATGGAGACGTACATGAATAAGCATATCGCATTAGAAGCTCTAGGATACGTTTTAAGCAAAGATAGATACCTTGGTGATGGTCGGATAGCCATGAGGGAAAAGAAAGCCTACACGGCTGGCGTAGAGGCTATAAAAGGCATATTGGCTAATAGACTGGATAGACTTCTGTGGAAAGCTGAAAAGAGTAACACAGACTACGACCGTGCTAGGCTAGATGGCGCACTGTGGTTGTATGAGGTTTTAGAGGACGAAGAATAACAAACTGGCTAGTAGTTCAGTTGGTAGAACAGACGGCTGTTAACCGTCATGTCGTAGGTTCGAGTCCTACCTAGCCAGCCAAAAAAATACCCTGCATTAAACTCAGGTCGTATGGCACATCCATGCCATTCCGAATTTAGTGCAGGGTCAAACCTCGATGACTAGTCGAAGTTTCTTGGAGACATGGAAAGACCATGACTCAGCTAAGGTACCATCTCAAAACCGCTTCTTCAATCCGAACCTCTCAGCAGCTTCATTAACTTTATCTAAGTTTGGTTTTGGTTGTTCTCTTTGTAATTTATCTTTGTAGTTGGATCTTTGTATATGGATAAATTACAAAGAGAACAAAC
>Ga0208005_1000128_pt1 | contig 33946 bp, 71 predicted proteins | sample DEB19_08_DNA_3_FD_184530 | JGI IMG/M metagenome (GOLD analysis project Ga0208005, IMG submission 184530) | Aqueous microbial communities from the Delaware River and Bay under freshwater to marine salinity gradient to study organic matter... | ecosystem: Environmental > Aquatic > Marine > Coastal... | reverse complement strand
TTTTTAATTTCAAGAGTTTTGCAGATAAAAGGAAAAGCATAATTGCTATTGCCCGATTGATTATCTATCTGATGAAACAAGTCTTCGCGTTCAGTGATCAAATCAACAAACAATTTAAAATTTTGTCGTCTAATCTCTATAAATGAATCGAGTCTAGGTAATTGCTGAATGCCCAAGATTGCATTTAGTTCAGTGCTTCTAAAATTATACCCATCAGTCATGAATAAAAATTGAGGATGAATATCCGGATATTTTTCTGTGTATTTTTTTAAGTTGCCAGATTCTCTAGCTAGCCCATGACTTCTTTTCATGCGCATGAGTTCATATAAATCGTCATCACTCGTTGTAACCATCCCACCTTCTATAGTAGTCATATGGTGACCAAAATAAAAACTAAATGTTCCCTTTTCCTTTCCTCTAAGTTCTCCATCTTCACTCTTACAGCCATGACTTTCACATACGTCTTCTAAAATAATTGCATCAGGAAATATCTGTTTATATTTTTCATTCTCTGCGCTGAAGCCTAGTAGGTGTGTTATGAAGATAGCTTTTATATCGTGCTTCTTCTTAATAAGATTCATATGATCTAAATCAAAACTAAAATTAGTTAAATTTATATCGCAGAAAATTGGTGTCAATCCCAATTGAATTATTGGACTTATATTAGTAACCCATGTGCATGCAGGAACTAATACTTTGTCACCTTCTTTTAAATTATATTTTTCTTTTATTGCAGCTAAAAGAAGAAAATTAGCAGTAGATCCAGAACTCACCATTAACGAATGCTTAGAGCCTATCCACTCCGACCACATCTTTTCAAACTCACGAACTTTTTGCCCATTAGTATATCGGTCAGATGTTAGTATAAAACTACATAGCTTTACTCTATCAGTAAACTTTATTGCATTTTTTATCAAAGGCCATTTAGACATATTCTTTTTCCTTTTCGTTAAGATCATACGAGCACATTTCATTTACTAAGTCGACTATATTATATTTAGGAGTCCAATTTAAATCAGTATGAGCTTTAGTAGAATCTCCAATAAGATTGACAACATCTACCGGGCGGTAGAAAGCAGGATCTACAACTACTATTAATTTTCCTGTTTCTTTATCTACAGCGTGTTCATTTAGACCCTCACCAATCCATTCTAATTTGAACCCAAAAAAGTCAGCGGTTAAATTGCAAAATTGTCGTATTGAGTATTGCTTCTCAGAACTTATCACGTAATCATTGGGTTCGTTTTGTTGCAGCATCAACCACATAGCTTCTACATAATCTTTTGCATGTCCCCAGTCTCGAAGAGAATCTAAATTTCCAAGATGAATGGGGTAATGAACACGATTGTTTTTAATGTCTAAAAATATTTTTGCAAAACCACTAGTTATTTTTTTAGTAACAAATAACTCTCCTCTCCTAGGACTTTCATGATTAAACAATATTCCATTACATGCAAACATATTATAGCTCGATCTGTAATTGATTACAGACCAATGTGCAAACATTTTAGATATTCCATAAGGACTGGCGGGCATGAAATATGTATTCTCGTTTTGAGGAAATTCATCAGTCGTTCCAAACAATTCACTGGTGCTAGCTTGATAAAACTTTATATCTAGCTTTAGTTGCTTAATTGCTTCTAAGATACGAAGAGGACCCAATGAATTAATATCTGCGGTGTTAATGGGAAGGTCAAAACTAAGCTTCACATGGCTTTGCGCCGCAAGGTTATAGATTTCTTGCGGCTTAATGAGTTCTATACACCTAGTTATAGAATTATAATCTGTAAGATCTAACTGGTGAAAGACGCAGTTATTTTTAATATGCTTGATATTTTTATGATCACGATCTGATTGTCTTCTTATTGTTCCATGAACTTCATAGTTTTGTTCACACAGCAGTTCAGCTAAATAAGAACCATCTTGGCCAGTAATACCGGTGATTAAAGCTTTTTTCATATTAAATACCAGTCTTCAATTCAGTCAATTCATTTGTAAAATATTTTTGTTGAAGCTTTCTTTTTAAGAAAAATCTTTGGTTATTAGCGTCATCTACAATTTTAGCGTCCATACTTATTTTTCTAATTCTTATATCATCTATCAAATCATAGATTTTTTTATTTGCATATATCATTTCATGATATATCTCAGATGCAATGATGCGATCAAATGATTCATTTCCAATTTCTAATCGGACATGGTCATAGATCATCGAATAGTACTGACGATCTTTTAATGAATTATTTTTTTTAATTTCTAGAACACTTAGATAGTCAAACGCATACGCTTCATCCACTAATAAATTTATCATAGTTAACCCATATATAAAAAGCCCAGCTTGGATTCGAACCTTGTCCTAGTCTTGTCGATCTGCACGTCCCACCGTACTGGCCGGGCTTAGCTTATTTAAACTTTTTCTACTGCAATCCAGACTTCAAATTCCTTATAATCTGTATCATCGAGTCTTTTAATAATATGCTTATACTTTATTCCGCTATCGAATAGCTCAGAAATATATTCATATGATTCACCCTCTGACAATCGGGCTCTATGATCACTCTGCTGAAATGCATATGCGCCCATCCCACCACTATTGAATACTACAAGAGGATATCCTAGCCAAGGATTAAAACAAGAGAATGAAACACAATATTTACCTTGTTCTAACACTTGCCCATCAACATCACCATAGATATCCGATGAACCACCTGTGTACCATCTGGTATTATTGTTTTTACCAATCTTCTCGTGACATAGACCCCATTCAGTAGAACCATCATCATCTGTGGAACAGCTACCATTATCATCTGTCGTAAGCCATGGTTCGGCCCATTCGGTACTACATTCTTTTCCTGCTCGCAAAACTACTCTAGTTGCTTTAGTCATAATATATCACTTTCTTATTTAAAGATATCTATTTTTTCTTCTATGATTTGTTGAATACGCTTGGCGAATTCAGGCTGAGGTAAGTTCCAACCGATGAATGCACCGACAGCTAACCAAAATAATGTGCTTAACATGTATAACCTCTTATTACTTAGGAGCAGCTGCAGCCAACTTAGCTTTCAACGTAGCTAGCTTGCTGTTCCAAATATTGGTTGCAAATCTTGGATTAGTATGACCGAGTCTCTTTGCCCAACCGGGTTGGATTGTATATGCATTGCGATGATCGACCCAGTTACCATTCTCGTCTACGATATAATCGCGTGAGAGAAACGCAGCCTTGGTTTCTTGATTGGACCACTTACTTACCTTAGCTTCACATTCTTCAAACGTTGTAGCCATTGGGATCTGAGTAATCTTGTCTGGTGCACCACATCGATTGTTCCAATAAGGAAGCTCTTCGGGCGTCTGTGCAGTCTTAATCTGCCATTTACCACGAGCGATGTTAGCATGCAAAGTAGTGGATCGATCAACTTCTGCGTTGATTGCTTCTAACGTGGGGAACCTAAATCCCTTACCCTGCATACTAGCCCAGCATGCATCCATCTGCGCTTTGGTTGGGTTTGGGCCTAAACCAGATGCATTCGGCCGGCAAAGAACAATGTTACTTATGATGGGCCAAATAACTGTGTCTCGATAAATCTTCTTATCAGTTGCTAGCTGGTCAGCAAAAGACACTTGTGCAAAAACTGCGCACAGTACAGCAAAGATAATCTTCTTCATATTAATTTCTCCTTTAAATAATTAAATTGTTTAGCGGTTGTTGATGTAGAGTGTAATTTCAAAACCGAGTCTAAAATCTTCAAAAGTAGGTGTTGTCCAGTTCATGTTCTTCTCCTTGATCAAAATATGATTTTTTTTATAGTGTATACACTGCTCGTAATATTTATACGTTATGTAAGTTCGTATATTCAGACCCGCGATCAATACAATCAACGCTGTATTCACCGATAACCATGTTGGTGATGATGTAATCGAAAGTGTCGTATGGGTTACAGTCTCCGCACATAAAGATATCCACAGCCATGTAACGATGTTCCGGCCAAGTATGAACGGATATGTGTGATTCAGCCAGAGCAACCACGCCGGTAACTCCCTCTCCCTGATCAAACTTATGGAAGTAACTATGGAGAACCTCAGCACGAGCGAAAACAGCTCCGTCTTCCATCACTCTTTGCAAGAGGGCTTCGTCTTTCAGCTGCTCCTCGTCACACCCGTGACACTCAAGTATTACGTGTCTTCCTAATGGCACTCTTTACTTTCTCCGTTACTTTCTTGAAAGCTTTATTTATCTTATCGTCAAACGTTTCGGGCTTTTTCTTATAGGCCTCGTACAGCCTATAGTGACTCCAGGGGTGGTCTCCTCTTTGAACTGGACAACCTAGGTCGACGTACATCTCAAAGTCACGCTTACTCATCTTATGATACGGTGTATAGTCTGCCTTGAACATCTGCATGCCTTCTAGATCCTCGACCCAGTGATCGACGCGGTACGTGTCCTTCTTTAGGTCCTCGATAACCTCAGGCCGGTAGATCTTGCTCCTGTGCTCGTAGACTCTCTTTGCCGGCTTCTTACCCGTTGGCCACTCATAAGGTCTCATACACAGACTCTCCTCATCAACTCGTTCTTGATCGAGTCATATATCATACCCGGGATGCTCTGGTAGTCCTCATTCAGCTTGAACGGACACCCGCTCCATTTTCCAGTCTCCAAGAATCGCTGGAACAGCTTCAAATGAGTCGCATTCTTCGGATCAAACTCTGTCTTATTAAAAAGTCCATCAAAAGTCTTCATATCTTACCTTAAAAAGTGAAATTGAGTAATATATATCTATACAAACTACTAAGGATCGTCAAATGAACCGCTCAATACTCATACTTGCAGTTTTTTTATCATATTTTAGCGTCGCAACGGCTGATGAGTGCACAAAATTGATTGACGTGATCGGCATAGCCGCCCAAAACAACGGTCTTGTGATGCCTATTGAGCGAGAACACGCTATTTTTCTGCATTACCTACGAATAATTCCGTTCGAAGTGCTGAATTCCAATGCTAAGTTCTATATCGAAGACCGCGGGGATCCTATGGTCCGCCTCTTTACCATGAGAAATGGCTGTGCAGGTCTTCAGTGGATGATCCCGAGGGACTTCTTAGCCCTTATGGGTCTTAAAGGTACTGCAGTCTAACCTCCGATGACCGTTTTTCAGCAATTTTTTTCCCGCGGGAATTTTTAAACCAACCGAATCCCAACCGTTGACCTTGGTTCTTGGGCTGGGGAGATACGAGAGTCCTTGGTGGGTATACGAGAGTCCTTGGTGATTGGCGATGGAGGACTAGGGAACCCATCCATGGGGTCCCCAGCCGCCGCATATGGGACCCGGAAACCGCCATGGCCATGGTCAGTCCCGGGCAGTCACCTTACAACCATCCGTAAAGTGGGCTACTGGCCACACCGTACCACACACCGGCACAGGCGATCGCACCAACGATGATGGCCACCACCAACTCCTTGAGGAACTCTTTGAACTTAACCATGGCTTACTCCTCTCCCCATGGGCTGAGTTCAAACTCTTCTTCCGTGTGGTCCTCCATGGCCTTGATGTACCGCTTACAGAGCATGAGCATATGCTCCATTGCGTGCTGCTCGTACTCGTTACTCTCCTTATACACGGTGCTATAACCATCCTCCTCGAGGCGGCGAACGCAGTCCAGGAGGTCGCCGTAGGTGTTCTCAAATTGACAATAACTCATGTTAGCCATTAGTCTTTACCTTTACTTGATTATGGGTCTATAGTACTATGAGTATGAAATTAAGTACAGGGCTAATTACTGGACTTCAGCTCGTAGCCATGGCGCTGCAGGGACTAGCTTAGCGGTAGTACCGGACTGGATCCAGGCCTCGCCCTCGTCTGCCAGCTGGTCGAGGATCTCAGACTTGTTCAGGAAGGGGTTCATGAAGAGCAGCTCGTTGAGGCTGGTCCTGAGCTTGAGTTGCAGGCCATTCTCATTGGTGACGGTGATGGAGAGGGTAGGATTAGACATTAGGCCACCTCGACATGGTGACCGGCCACATCGACCACTCTGAGGTCCCTTTCCCTGAGCTCCACGTAGATGGCGTTGATCAGCTGCTCCAGCCGTTCGTTCGTCATGTACTCGATGAAGCCCTTGTCCAGGATGGTCTTGCTCATAGCGGCTGCTTCGAGCGCCTTGTTCATGCTCCAGCCGCGGACGTTGCCCAGGTTGATAGTATCCATGTTTGTTCCTCGTTTCATTATATGAAATTAAGTACAGGGGTTAGGCCAGAACGGCATCACCAGATACCTTAGCGTTATCAGACACCCTAGCGTTACCATACACCCTAGCGTTATCAGACACCCTAGCGTTATCAGACACCCTAGCATTACCATACACCCTAGCGTTATCATAGACTAAAGCGTTATCATAGACTAAAGCGTTATCATAGACTAAAGCGTTACCAAACACCGAAGCGTTATCAAACACAATAGCGTTATCAGACACCGAAGCGTTATCAAACACAATAGCGTCACCAAACACCCTAGCGTTACCATATACCCAAGCGTTATCAGACACCGAAGCGTTATCAGACACCCAAGCGTTATCATACACCTGAGCGTCACCAAACACCTTAGCATCAGGTCCAACGTAGGCTGTATCAGCCACTGTAGCCGTGTCAGCCACCCAACCGCGCCCATTGGGGTGCTGATGGGCTGGAACTGGACCGTTGCCAAAGTCGAAAGTGTTCATGTTTGTTCCTTGTTTCATATTATGGTTCTATTGTATCATTATATGAAATTAAGTACAGGGCTTACCGGATGGGAGCGATGTAGACGTCGACCCGGCTAGCGTGCTTAATCTTAATCTCCTGGCCACAGTACCGATGGAGCGGGCCAGCCGCACCATAGAGGGGAGCATATGGGTTGTTCCGGCCCAGTCGGCCACGAACCCGCACGCGATACTTTTGACCAGGTCGCTTGTTACCCTTACGAACAGTAGCTCTAATCAGATCGATGGTAGCCTGAAAGCTCGGGTCGCTGGTGGAGAGGGTGTCGACGTAGCTGGAGGTGCGATTCACTTTTGTTCCTTTACTCATTGTGTAGTACCATTGTATCATTATATGAAATTAAGTACACCCTGTACTTATTTCTTATTCTATGGTAGAGTCTTCCTCTTCTTCTTCCATCAGGTCGGCAAGGTTGGCATAAAAGAACTCCTTCATATCATCCTCCGAGCACCAACTGGCCAGGGCGGCCGCCAACCACTTGGGGTCAATCACGCCCTCGTCCATTAGGTCAAGGACTTTATAGGTGAATTTACGTGCCATGTTGTTTCCTTTTTTCATTTGATGGATCCATTATATCATTATATGAAAATAAGTACACCCCTAAAATTTTAAGCACCCTTCCTCACGCGATGCAAAATCCCATACGCCTTGGCTCGGTCAACGCCATAAGCCTCAGCCACCTTGGTCACAAGGTCATAGACCCGTGCCTCAGGCTCTGCCTTGAAGATGTCTCGGGCTGCCGTGAGGTCGACAGCGGAACGAGACGCCCGGGCCGGCGTGGCCGCCTTGGGCTTAGTTTCCTTCATGGCCTTGGGCTTAACCTTAGCCACTTTTTTGCCAACCATTGCTTCGACGTTGGCCACCTTGATGCGAGCTTCTTCGATCGCCTTATCCAGGCTAAAGTTGTCGCGATTATTGACGAGAGTGGAGACAAGGGCAGTGGCAAAGAGCCGGGCCTGCTTGTCGCCATCTACGAGGGTGGTAGGGTCCTCGACGCCGAAGGACTTGATCAGGTCTACGCTGCGAGCGTACGTCAAGTCTGGGTCGGGTTGGCCATTGGTAGTAGCAGAGAGAGTCTCGCGGGTATGGCGGACTGCGTCAAAGACGTTCATTCCTTTGATACCCAGCTTGGTCTCAATGGTCTGCACGATAGCGTTCACGTTGTATCCTTTATTCATTTGGTAGAACCATTATATCATATTCTGAAATTATGTACAGGGCCTCAGTGACGAGTTTCAAGACTCAGGCTATTGCTCAGGCGTACCTTGCCAGATTCTTGGAGACTGCTGACGATAAATTCCATAGAAGCCTCGAGCATGGGGTTGTCCATAAAGACCTCCTCGAGCAGACACTCTATACGGAAGGGAGCCCTGCCCTTTTCCTCGAACCACACATTAACGACTGGGTTATATTCGTTCACTTTTGTTCCCTTATTCATATTGTGAGACCATTGTACATAATTTATGAAAATAAGTACAGGGTTAGTCCAGGTAGGTGGAGGTGATTGGACCGACCTTCTGTGTATCGAATGGCGGTACCCGCTCAACGATCATGTCCACTGGCGCGTGTTCTCCGTAGATAAAGTTGAATTCAGAGATAGCTTCTGCTTGCGAGGGGGCTTTGATCGTGATGATTTGATCGCCGCCATCTGAGGTCCTATAGGTATAGAACGAATATTCGTTCACTTTTGTTGCCTTATTCATATTGTGAGACCATTGTACATAATTTATGAAAATAAGTACACTAGCCCCTGACGAAATATGAGACCTCGACTTGAGGTTGGGCCCATGGGTCATAGTCATCGTCGAACACGACGTACTCCAGGATGTCATTCTCAGGGGTACGGGCCAGGAACTCGTTGAACTCATCCCAGCCCATCACCTGACGTTTATGTGTGACTTGGTCCATGTTAGATGTCCATGAATTGGTTGAAGGAATCAAAGTCCTCAGGGGTCTCAAAACTCAACGTCACTGCCGGGTTACCACCACCCGGGCCAATGGGCACAAACTTGACAATGGTGCCCTTATACTTTTCCAGGGTCTCAAGGAACTCACCAAGGCCCAGGTCACAATCAAAGTCATATTCTTCTACGTGCATTTTGTTACCCTTTTTCATTTGATGGATCCATTATATCATTATATGAAAATAAGTACAGGGTTATTTTATTCCTACAACTCGTGCCGAGTACCCAATAATCTTTTCATCATCAATGATATCATTATTCTTAAGGGAGAAATATATCTCTTCACAGATGTTATCACCCAAGTCATACGGATCGTCCATGCCCAGGTCTTCATCAATTTCCACCATAATCGTCACGGACAATTCAATCGTTTTTTTCACAAGATTCATTTCGTTACCCTTTTTCATTTGATGGATCCATTATATCATTATATGAAAATAAGTACAGGGTTATATGTCCATGAATTCATTAAAGGACTCAAGGTCCTCGAGGGTCTCAAACCCCAAAGTCACTGCCGGGTTACCACCACCCGGGCCAATCGCCACAAACTTGACCACCCGGGCATTATACTTTTCCAGGGTCTCCAGGAACTCACCCAGGCCCAACTCAAAATTAAAATCATATTCATTCGTATACATTTTGTTACCCTTTTTCATTTGATGGATCCATTATATCATTATATGAAAATAAGTACACCATCATTTTTTCTTTACAAATCAACCACTTAGTACAATCCCTTATAGATCAACCACTTAGGTGTTGTGTACTTATTTTATCATATTTGGTACCATATACTCATAGTGTGACTGCTGCCAATGGATGGCGAAAGTGACTCAGTCGATGGGGAGTATCCCGGGATGGACGGGGGCCCTGCGCGATTGAAACCTATGGGCCTATCGATGCGGCCCGAGTCCCAGGCAATACCATCTTATATCATATAATAAAATATGTAAACAGGTTTTACATATTTTTGTAAATGGGGTAATATTGGGCAGTATGGTCATGGGTGGTCACTTTTTGACCAGTCCCGGCCCTGGGTCACTCCCGGGCATAAGTGGTTGATTCTAAAAGGTTTTGTCTATGTTATTGATCTATAAGGGTTTCTGTGGTCCTAGGGTACCGTCGTGTAACCCATTGATCTATATGGAATTACGTAACCCATTGATTTTGAAGGGTTTCTGTGGGCCAGGGTGGGTCCTGGGGTACCGTGGTGTAACCCATTGATTCTGAAGGGTTTCTGTGGGCCTACGTAACCCATTGATTTATATGGACTTTTGTAACCCGTTGATCATGATGGACTTTTACCAGCACCCACCAGCATCCAGCCGTCAACAGATGCCCATACTGGCTATCTGGCCTAGTTTATCCAGCCACTCATTATAGTCACTCTCGTTGACTATATCTGCCCTCTGATAAACCAAGATCAGGTTATCCTGTTCCTTAACCTGTCGTTCTCTACGTCCATGAGTAGCTCATATACTAGATGAGATACATATACCTCATGTTCATGTCTATGATACAGGTTTGATAAATCTGTTTCTTGATTCTTATCTACTGGATAGTTGTCCATGAGCAACTTGACTATCGAGTGGTGTATATCGATTGTTTTCTTAGGTTTGTTTTTTAGGTATACTATGTTGTTCATGTGGGCTCCCTTGCATGCGTGCTAGCAGGACACGCTAGCAGGACGGGTGTTTAGCAAGACACGCTAGCAGGACGTGTTTAGCGGGACGGGTGTTCCTCCTCATAGTATCTCAACCCCATAGGAGATATGGTTGACCACTCGTTCACTGTTCTTGTACAGTGTTTTGTTGTTGGCCTCATGGTACAGGGTCATGATGATGAGCTTCTCCTCTTCCGTGAACTTAGTTTTATGTAGGGATGTATAGGGAAGGTTCATAGAATACTTGATACCATCCTCGATCGTCGTTACTCGGATGTATGGGACCTTTGCATATTGCTCATTCATATCATGCCTTCTCGATGGTGACGTCTTGGCACTTGCCGTAGTTGATGAATGCTTGTCGGGCCTGGACCGCTTCTTCCATCGAGTTGCAGGTCAGTCGGGCCTGTTCGTTATCCTGTGTGATGACCACGATGTACGTGTTGTTTGATGGGGGATTAGGAGTCATCGGTTGCAGGTTCATGTTGATGGACGTGAACCAGATCTTGGGCTCGTCCGGCCTGGGCTTGTACTCGCCTTTGGCGATGGCGATCGCCCTTGCCCGGATTTGCTCCTGGGACATCACGCCGATGACGATGGTCTTCATGGACAGTTCCTGTTGAAGTGTTTTTGGTCGTTCATTCATTTATAATCACTCCTACGGAGATATTTTTGAGGCCGGTCAAAATAAGTACCATCGCCACAATTGATCTTTTCACAGAGCCACCATGCGCTATGGCTCAATCCCATACCACCGGGCACATAGCGAATAACAAAATGGTCCATCGGTTGCGGATTCATGCTGTCACCTCGTTCGATTGCTCAGTCATTGCCGACACCATTCTCTTATAGGTGGACTTGCAGATACCATCATCGAATTCCTTTCGGATCCAGGAATTATAAGTCTCTTCCTGCCATCTCCACAGGTCCTGAATGTTATGAAAGGTCGGACCCCAGAATTCATCCGTCCCCTTGAGATTAGACTGCCAGCCACCAACCACGCTCGCACATATCATCTTCATATCAATTAGGGCAGCGATCTTTGCCTTGACCATCGACAGTTCCTGTTCAAGTGTTTCGAGTTTGGTCATGTTCATTCTCCAATTCGCTGGCAATCTTTGACAATCAACTCCGCAAATCTTTCATATGCTACACAACTCTCTTCTGCAGACAAGGTTTGCGGATAAAGTTTTCCGTTCACATAAAAATAAAGCCCAGCCTGTTTGGCAAGTTCTTTGATTCGGGGGTTGGTCATGTTGATTCCCTTTTCCATATTATGAGACCATTGTACATAATTTATGAAAATAAGTACAGGATCTACCACGCGATCGGATGGACGACGTCGTCCTGCCGGAAGTAGAACACTCGCCCGTTGGCCAGCATCCTAGCGGTCCTGCTAGACTGCTTGATGTAGTCGTTCCCGTCCACGTGGAAGAGCCTGCCCACGCGGATGTCGCTGAACTCTCTACTGTACATGTTTGTGTCCTCGTTTGATTATGAGACCATTGTACTTTAATTATGAAAATAAGTACACTGGTTCTTTTTTCAGAGATTCCCATCGCTCATAGATGGAGTCGAGGTACTCGTCGTTCTTTGAGTAGAAGACCCAGTCCCCCAGTTCGTAACGGTTCTTCTTGTCTACGTACTCAAAGCCACCATAGTAGTTCAGCATCCCGTCATCATTCTTGTGAACCACAATTCCTTCATTCGAGAGGTAGATCCACAGAGCTGACCTTTCGTCAAGACCCAGATGGGCTGGTTCAACCGCTGTGAAGTTCTCGTCCAGCTCAAGCACCATGGCCTGGTTGGTCTTCTGAATGATGTCCTCAATCATGCTCGTGTCCTCATTTGATTATGAGACCATTGTACATAATTTATGAAATAAAGTACACTAGTCCGAAGAGTCAACCTGCATCTTGCTACCGCACTTACTGCACGTCACCTCGTGGAGGCACTTACCGATCGTCTCACGATGAGACCAGTCATGCTCACAGGGGTTGGGTTTGTTGGTGTAGCCGTAACCGTTGCAGGTACTGCATACTTGCTTGAAGTGCCGGTCAGCCGGGTTCTCATAGCGAGGATAAGCATTGGTCTTCAGGTTCCAGTAGCCATGACCCTTACAGGTCGGGCACTCGTGAATCAGGTTCCACTTGAGATAAGGCTCGAGCTTCGGCAAGTCGAGGAAGGCATCGGGGTGAGTATGGTCCATGTACATTACATTTTCTCCACGTAATAATCGATTCCGTTCACCCGCATCTGAGCCTCGCGCATGGTGGGCGTCAGGTATTCACAGAGTTCCTTCACCACCCTAGCATCGGTCATATCTAGACAGCGGTCGATGGTGCTGTAGTGGGTGGAGAGGACGGCATATCCCCTCTCGTCTCCAATAGTAACCTTAATCATGGCCGACATGTCAGTTCCTTTTTTCATATTGTAGATCTATTGTACATAATTTATGAAAATAAGTACACTGGGTCAGAACGTATGGACGAACACTGCTAAGTCATAGACAAGAGTAAGAAGACCAAGAGCGGAAAGGAGTGCGGCGACTAACACGACGATGTCATAGCTGTTCTTCATAGTTTCCTCGATCCGCCTTGGCCATCTCTTCACCATTTTTGACTACTTCCTCGAACATGTTCTTAAGAATCCTCAGTTCAGTGTCATCGCACTTCCTCATGATAACTTGCATAGCCACTCCCATGCACGCCGACATGATACTAAGAGCGTATGCAGCTGACTCATTTGTATTAGGAAATAATCGTTTGCCATCATCGACTGCTCGCCTGAATAACTCAGTCATCAATTGGTGGGCCCCATTGTTCATCAGTTGTTCTTCCAGAGAGTAACTTTGGCAATTTCCTGCCAACGATTAGGATTAGAGCGATACACCGAGGCAAGCTTGATAACCATACGCAGAGTAAGCTCACGAAGCTTGGTGGCATTGGCAAACAAGTAGTCCATAATCTCACGCTGCTCACCAGCATTGAAGCCACGGTCTTTGAGCATACCCATGTCGACAACCTGACGGATACGAATGAGGTAGTCACGAACCGACTTCATACCGGTGTCGATGTAGTGTGCACGGCTAATCATAGCCTCGAAGTGTTCCTTGGACCGGCCACCAGTCTCGATGGCATAGTCGAAGTCAAAGTTGGTGATGAAGATGATGCTACCCTCGAACTCAAACGACCAAGGAAGAGGAGAACCCTCATCGTCAGTCATGCGGGTCTCAGCACCCCAGCAAATCTTACGCTTCTCGGTGGTGTCGCACGCAGACTTGAGCAAGTTAAGAGCATCGGTGTCAAAGAAGATGCTGTCGCAGTCGTCAAACACAACCACGTCACCGGGCTTGCGATAGTTGTACAGAGTTTTGTACAAACCGGTGGGGCGCATGAAACCCTTGACGAGGCAAGAGCGTTTCCCAGCCGGGTCGTAAGCTTCAACCGCCTTTTCGACAGTGAAGGACTTGCCGAGCCCGGCTGGGCCGGAGATGATAAGCGCACGAGTAGTACCGAGACATGCCGACTTGCTCATGATATCAATGATGTCGAAGCGAGTGCGCAGCTTCGAATCAATCTCATCGTCGGTCTCACGTGTCATTTCAATCACCGGTGCAGTCATGCGAGCTGCAGAGAAGACGGTATTGACGGGACCGTTCTTCTTGTTCATATTACGAAAACCGGATTTAGGTACTCCACGAGGCATAATCATTCTCCGTTAACCATTTGATAGAGCAATACTACCATTTATGATAAATCAAGTACACCCTGTACTTATTTTTCAAAATATGATACAATGGAAGATTAAGTGAAGTCGTACCCTTCACAGTAGGCCTCACCCGGCCCAAGCTTGTCATAGGGCATGGGCTTATGTTCTTCACTCTTAGCAAGAGGTTCTTCAACATCTACTTCTTCTTCCCAGTGCCGACATGGAAAGTTGTTACCGAAGTGGTCAATCAACGCTTGGGGATACCCGTTGTCGACCAACCACTCAGTAACAGTCTGAGTGCCATCGACGGTCAATTCCTTAGGAAACCCATACTTCCAACCACTGGGAGGATCAATCATCAATGCTTTACGCTTCATCACACACCTCGATTGAAATTACATTATCGACTCTGAACGATCGCCATTCGTTTGTTTGTGGAAGGTATACCGGAAGCACACCAGTTTCCTCGGGTGTCTTACGTTTATGACCGTCGCTGAAGAACGTTTCCTTAAGGATGTTGTGATTAAGAGTGCAGATGAACTCTCGTTCAGTACCATCGACCTTAGTGAACTTAACTTTACACGTATTCTCCTGCAACAACTCCTTGAGCATACTCAACTTTTCCAACATTGTAAAGTTGGGCAGCTGTCCAAATTCAATCATCTCAATTAGCATATTAACCTCGTTGTTTGCTCATTGTAAGACCATTGTACATAACGCATCAAAATAAGTACACTACTTATGGAAGCGGTTGTGGGACTTATAGATTGGGCGAGACGGATGGTCGACATGTTTACATGCCATGCTTAGCACGCCTAATACGATAAGAAGAATAAGAAGCTTCATGCTTTCCTCCTAGTGACAATTAAACTTTACGTCGTCATGGCCCAACAACGTGAGTGGCGTCATCTTTTTGATAGACGTCATTCCGAGTATATTTATCGTGTTGGACATCGTGACGACTTCAGTATCGTAAATGGTACATCCCTCTATCGTCATGCTTGGTAAGACGTACACAGTTACGTGCATCCTTCGACCATCAGCCATCAATGCATCCATCTTCCTAACAGGCTTGAGGTTCATTCTTGACACGATGCTCTTATCTAAGACGGTATAAGAAGCACCGGTGTCTAAGAGTAGAGACACCTCATGCGAGTCTATGATGGATTTTATGTAATAGGTTCCTGTTCCTCTATCATTCATATGCACGACTTGATCGAATGCATATGAATCGATCCATACGAATAAAAGAAAGAACAGTCTCACTCTATCTCCTAACAATCTTGTATGCAGTCGTTTCCTTTAAGACCATACGTTCTAGCCACATCGTCGGCATATTCTTTGTTCAATGCTTCTTCATAAGAGGAAGGTTTAAACTCTTTCATACGAATACAAGTTTCAAACGTTCTGAACATTGTATCAAACTTCAATTGATAAAGACTACTCAAACCAATAATGATGTTTAGCTTTTCATCCTCAGTAATACTATCCCACTTATCAAGGAGCACTTGCAAATCATCAACGATATGCCAGCAATTCATGATTTCCTGTTCAAGATCGAACCTAGTTTTGTCTACCATTTTATTTACTCCTTAACTTCCCATGCCCAATTAACTACAACCCAATCATCCAATGCATCCTCAAAAGAATAATTGGCATCCACATGTTCTTTACCGAATCGTTCACACATTTTGGAATACCAATAAGGATAGTAATCTTTTCTTATATCTTCTTCCGATAGAGTAATCACTTCTCCCTCAAGGTCATCGGTGAATTCATTATAACTATAATATCTCATCTTACATATTTCCAATAACGGTCATCAAATTGATAATGCCCACCACGACGATAGGACAATAAACACATCTCCCAGAATAATTCTTTCTTTTTAAGATGCCGAATCAACTCTTCATTACCTGACCAACCACCGGTGGAAATAGAATAAATCTTAATTTTTCTATCATTCGATTCTTCTTCCTCTTCTTTCCATCCCCAATCAGGTGACCACCAAAGATTCTTAAGGAATATAAAAAGCCCATCGATGTTATCCATGTCCCAATTATCAATTAGGTTCAGAGCCTCTTCGGTAGGATACCCATCCTCATCGAGATACTTTTCATAATCATCAATCATTCTTCAATTCCAAAATTCTTTTTGATCATAAATTTCATAAAATCTAAATCACCATCTTGAGCATATGAAAGAATTTCTCTGATAATCAGTTCAGCGAACTTTTCTAAACCAATGATACAGTGTCCATATTCGGAATCATCTGGAAGAATATGGACATCAGCTAATCTACAGAGTTCTCTAATTCGTTCATTCATATTTTTCTGCCACCTTCAATAAAAATTTAATTCTGCTGACACAGTTCCATCGGTCCGAAATATATTCGAGGTGTGGCGTCACATCACCATCGGGTATGAAAGGTGGAATAGCATCAACTTCTTCTGGGTCAGTAGCACGAAACCATTCCAATCTCTTCTCAAGATGCTTTTTGCATTTTACAAAATGAAACGGATTTCCGCGACGAGAAAATCTCTTAAAGGCAAGATTGATATTACGATTGATTTCTTGAGGTCTCATTCTTTCCTCCTCAAAATCTCTGGTGTTCCGTATCCGTATCCGGAGCCGGAGTCGGAGTCGGAGCCGTAGCCATAGCCATCGCCGTATCCGGAGCCGGAGAGGTAGCAATCGCCGTAGCCATCGCCGTAGCCATCGCCGTAGCCATCGCCGTAGCCATCGCCGTAGCCATCGCCGGAGCCGTAGCCGGAGTTGTAGTTGTAGCCGAAACCGTTTCCTACCGGTAGGAAGTTCATCACGCTTTCCTCAGGTCTCATTCTCTTCTCCTCAAAATCTCCGGCGTTCTGTATCCGAAGCCGAAGCCGTAGCCGTAGCCATAGCCATCGCCGTATCCGGAGCCTTGGGACCCGGCCAGCCGGAGCCATCGCCGGAGCCGGAGATGTAGCAATCGCCGGAGCCGTAGCCGGAGCCGTAGCTGTAGCCATAGCCATAGCCATCGCCGTAGCCATCGCCGTAGCCGTAGCTGGAGTTGGAGCCGGAGCCGAAACCGTTTCCTACCGGTAGGAAGTTCATCACACTCCCCAGTCGTCCGACACGGGCACTGAGAAAATTTCAGACTGAGCCGGAATCTCGACCCTGTTCTTCATCTTCCGAAGAGTTACGTTGTCGTCTTTTGGATTTGCGATCACACCGTCGAATCCAATCGACTCCCACCTGAAAACCCATACCGCGTTGTCCAAGAAGATTCGATTACCTTCGCGCGTCACATCGCCTGCAAAGATCCAACCGCGATCCACAACCACAACCGCGCGCGTGCCCGCAGCACGAACAACCGGCGCGTACTCAATACCATCAATAATTACATTAGCCATTTTCATTTCTCCTCGATTTCTTCAGGTCTCATCTTGGGTCCATTCCACCATCACTGATTATATCACTATACCCGGAAACATTCTTTTCTTTAATGTTTCTGATACACTCATTATACCCCGATTGATAGATTAAAGTAAATAGAGGAATCAAAGATTCTGGAAAAGGATATCCTCCATCCTTCAATCCTGAGATTGCATTCTCGATGATTTCCTGTTTATAGGTTTTCATCTTTATACTTCTTCCAAATACGAATAGCCTTGTTCATTTGCCCAATCTGTTCCAATCGAATCTGAGTCATGATGCCGAATGATGATTCTCCTCGGTCCATATCGGACAACACCTTAATATGTTTCTTAAGAACATCGATAACTACATCGTAATCTTCATCGTTCATATTTTTCCTTGGCTCCTTTGACCTCGTGCATTCTGCACTCTGCAATGTCCTTAAAAAACTGGTCATTCGCTCTTATGATATTATAAGCCATTCTGCCACCAAAGTAAACTAGATATCCTGCATATTGCGATTCAATCACCACAGTATAGGCGGAAGTCATAGCCTGACCACCTAGACCACCAAAGCCGAGTGCGGTTGAGCTCCATGTCTGTGGAAACATTGCTTGAACCGTGATATCTCGTTCACTGTGCGGTCGAGTTTTTGTAACAAAAACTTTCTTGTCAGTAATAGACCAATCTCTATCTTCATACTCAATTTCAGGAAACCCCTTGTAACATGCGTGAGCGATACACCGATGCAGCGTATCAACTGGTGAATCAATACTCATCATACAATCCAAGTTTCTGATTTATCGCAACCATCTCTTCAAGTGCAAGTTCATTCAATTCCTTAATCCGCTCACTCCGTTCTTTTTCACGAACGATAAGCCCACACAATCTCATATAATCTTCAGGAGATAGAAAACCTTGGCACTTCGACAAAAGATCATCATAGTTCATCAATGTCTACTCCAAAATTCTTGACAATATATAATGCATCGGTAATACCGCCATTACAACCTTTAAGGTATTGCCTATTAAAGCTATCGGGTTCTATGTCAACTAACTCATCTGGAATTAGTTCTTCTTTTATTTCATCATATATCACTCGCATGAGCAATTCAATAAACTTTTCTAAGTCTACACCATCTTCATTATGTTTGTCTTTGCTGAAGAACATACCAAATTTATCACGATACATACCAGCTTGTTCGATGAGTTCAATCATTCGCTCGTTCATCACCATTCTCCAGTTTACACAATTCTTCTTCTAATCTTTCAATAAAAGATTCAGGACCAGTATCGCAAGAAAGATAGTAATCAATTTCGTGAGCGAAAATGAAAGCCTTTCTCAGATACATCAATCCTTCTTTCATTCTATTCAGGATTTCTTCTGGTTCCTCGTGAACATAAGGAACGTATTTACCGTTCTCATCATCTTCGCCCCAATCCTTAGGAACCTTGTTTTCACACCTCAGAATGTACCGTTCGATTTCGTCAGCAATGATGCCGATTTCGTATTGTTTATAATTAAAGTGTCCGCCGCTCATGTCGCCCTCCTAATAATTTTACAAGATTCAGTCATCAATTCCTGAATGAAAATAACTAATGCGGTCATCTTCAATTTCTTTATTTTCAGCCATTCGCAAGATATTCAGCAACCATTTATTGGTCAGAGGTTTCTCGCCGTGACGCTTAACGCTTTGTTCCAAAATCTGGATTAAGGTATCGTATTCCATAGTTTCCTCACATGTTCCCAAGCCTTGCGGTCACAATCATGCCCGAGTGGATGAAAAGAATCTCCCAGCCTGCGAGACTCATCGTCCCGCACAAATTCCTCTTCAATGTCGCGCTGGATGATTGCCTTGGTGTTTTCGCCGAGTTCATTCCACGAATCATTCAAAAGACTGCAGAAGTTAGCCACAGCGTAGGTCATGCGCCCCATGTAATATCGTGTCGCACCGACCCATAGAGTGAGTTCATCTCGTGGATCAATTTTGTTCATGTGAAATGCCTACGTTGCTTCATGGCAATCGAAGCCCACTTGTCAACAATGACAACGGCTTCTTCATATTCTTGTTGTGTCATGTCATTATTCATGAGCCTGCGGTCCAAAGCCTCAATATGCTTCTCGACAATACGCTCAATTTCTTCTTCTGTCAAGATAGTAGTGTCACTCATTGATTGTTTTCCATTCATGATGTGAATACATTTTATTCATTATATGAATTAAAGTAAATAGGTATGGTTCAATTACTTGCTTTATGGGAAGAGTCCGGACTCCAACTTCAATCACAAGTAATTCCTGGGTATTTCCCCGCGTCACGAATACACCATAAGGTCTTCGTGCGTGTCCTTGACTATTGTTCCTGACGCCGTTTTTGCTACGCTGGTAACGACCAAGACCTCAAAGGAACAATAGTTTCGCCCACTAGGGCTCGTCAGAAGGACTAGTTTTTTCAAACAAATATTTATCTACAAGACGGCTCAATGCAATGTTCTCATCGTATAGAGACTGCAGACGATCGGCTGCTTCAGCAATGCATGCATTAGCTACACCGTCGTCTGACTGAATGTCTTCTACTAAGATCCTAAGAGCTTTGATAAGAGTCGGTGTATCTGTATCCATAGTTAACTCAGTATGTATTTAATTAGTGCAGCCCCGGCGAGAACGGCGAGGACAATGATCCCCGCCGCCTCAATACCCTCAGCTATCTCTAGCATTCGTCTCCGGTTCATGCAGCCTGTGCCATTTCGATAGCAGTCTCAAGAGCGTCGTTCTTGATCTTCTTACCATTACCGAACCAAGCATTGGAGAGTCGAGTGTCTTGGTTCCGGCCAAGCTTATGATCAATCATAAACGTCACCGTATTGAAGGCGCTCCAGTAACTACCCTCAGCAAAGTTGGCACCCGGCTGAGTGTTGATCACATCAAGTGCCTTGCTTGCAGAAATGGACATCTCCTTCTTTTTGTCCGGACCACCGACGACAGGAAAGACTCGCTTGAAGTACTCGACCAGACTCTTATCGGTATAGCGCTTGCTACCCAGGAACTGGGCCATTTCCTTGTACTTGGCCAGCTTCTCCTTAGCAACACCAAGGGTTTCCTTGACCATGTCGGCATCGAACTCACGGCGGTGAGATACCTTGACCATGTTCTTACTCGCGGTGTTAAGACTAAGAGTAAGAGTGTTGTTGCAGACTACTCGGATAGGCGTGAATCGTACATCGATGGACCAGCCATACTTATGGGGATTGCTGAAGAGCAGGTAGCTCTCAACCGTATCACCTTCAAAGAGGGTGAAACCATCGTGCACCTTGGCGAGTGCCCAGACCAGCTGACCATCGCGAAGGGATCCAGCGGTGTGCATCTCCATGTCGCCTGCAGCCACGAAGTCATGGAAGAACTCGAACGCCTTCTCATTCTGAAGGATGTTCCAGTCATCGGACACTACATCAAGGATGCGGTCGTCAGAGTCACGAACAAGCGCGGACTTACCAACCGCGACCTTCTTGCCAGCAACCTCTGCAAAGGCAGGGACCTTACGTACCGACCAATCAAGGCCGGCTTTCTTAAGCATCTGGTCGGGTGACAAGTCAGCAGGAACCTTCGTGCCAAGACCGTGCCAAGGGGTTTCGCCAGCGTAAGCCATCGTTTCAATCATATGTGCCATGTTATAATCTCCAGTTGTTTATCAATTACAAGTAGATACTAATCAATATATGAAAATAAGTACACCATCAGATCGTCATCGACAAGACTATGTCTTCGAGCACAGACCCGCGGACCTGCTCGAAAGTACGATAGTTCTTATCAAAATGAAGAGGTTTAGAAAAGACCCTGAACTCACCAGTCAGTTTGCTCATGTAGGCTACCAACCTTCCACCAGACAGAACATAGGTGTTGTTCTGTACGTTGTTTGACCACTCAGTCGTTTCCTTGAGAACTTCCATTAGACGTACTCCCTAGCTACCTTCTTGAGCTCAGGGTACTGCTCAAACAGGTGATAGAAGAAGTTACTCGGGCCAAAGCTCGCGAGCAACTCGTTTACATCGGCCAACGTATGGAAGAAGAAGGCTTCCTCTTCTTGTTGCTGTTGACCATCATCACGATCATCGTAGCCCATAGTTACCTCCACACCATCATTATGAGTAGATTATAAATAAGAAATAAAAATAAGTAAACAGGTATGTTATGATAAAAGATCCAAAGAAAAGAGAAGAAGCCACTACCTCCCTCGTGAACACCTACAAGAAAGATACTCCTGGCCAGAAGCTCAAGACTTTTCTAGAGTTTGCTGGTGTATCACCTGCTGTCATGGGACCTCTTGACCTCTCAACTATCCCAACACCTTCTGGTGCTCAAGATTCTAAGAAGACAAAAGAAGTTAAGAAGAAAAGTAGATACAACCAGCACCTAGAAACAAAACCGACCATGCCTTTGGTTGGGCACTGAGTTTTGATTAAGCTGTTGGCGGTTTAATTAAGTGCTCAGGGCCAGAGTATCTAGCACCAACTCTCGCTGAGCCTCCACGAAGAATCCCCTTGAGCAAAGATGAATCGTCTTTGCTTGTTCTTTGAGTTTCTTTAGGTGTTTCACCCGTCTTCACAATATGATCGTTCTTCTTTGTTGGTTTTGTTGTTTTTAGCGGGACACTGGGAGTGGGTTTGGCTTTTGGTTTTGCGATGGTAGAAGTCTTTTGAGCGTCAACGCTAGGCTTTTTCTCGGGTGTTTGTGTTGGCTTGACTTCAGGCTTCTTTTGTGGTTCTTGTGTTGGCTTGACTTCAGGTTTAGCTAACTCAGGCTTTTTCTCAGGCTGAATCTTACCCATGTACTTTTCTTCAGGCTTCTTTTCCACAGCAGTAGGTAAGCTGGTGGTACGAACTACAACTGGAATTCGGCTGGGATTGGCTATGGCTTTAGAAACAGGAGCTAACTGTTTCTTTTCAGGAGGAGGCAATTGCTTCTGCTGATTTAAGTTAGGTTGCTGCTTAGGCGACTTGATATTTTTTGGAGTTTGCTGAAGACTCTTATTTCGTGAACTATTATCGTCTTCAATCTCTCCGGTACGACCATCAATCGTAACTTCTGAGATTAGATCGATGAAGTGTTCTTTTATTGCCTTTAGAGTCTTAGCCATGTGATGTCCACTAGTTTATTCTTATTTATATATTAGCGGGACTCCAGATATCTCCATCCTCTAGAAAATAATCATTATCATGCTGTTCGGGCGGTAAAGCAAAATCATCATCATTCATATATTGTTTCAAATTAGTATTTGTAGCCTCACCTCTATCGGTATATTTCCATCTCCTTACACCTTCTGCTCTAGCTCTGACAGCTTCTTGGGTAGGTGGTGTTAAAGACCTGAACTCTATGCCACACTTTAAGCTGCAGCACTGCCATCTCTTCTTATGCAAGACGCCGCACACAGGACATTGTTTTTCTTTGTATCTGTGTGCAGGTTTCTTTTTCTTCATTCTTCTTCTGTTTCAGCTATAACCTTTACTGCCATTCTCTTCTTCATATTTAAGTGATGAAATTCAGCTTCAACAAATAATTCTTGGTGAATCGGCTTCTGCTCGTTCGTTAGCATCATGTTAAGCTGTGTTTTTAGTGGCTTACTCATTTTGTAATTTTCGTTTGATTTCATATTATTTATCCTTTAAAATTTTAATTCGTGTGGTTCATCTGATGCTAGTTTTATTGGCAAAAAATCCCAATTATTTCTTAATACTGGAGTAAAATTGAGTGGTGATCTTCTTATAAAGAACTTAGGAATCTTCATATTCATCTGTTCGACTAAGTTTACATAAAACGAATCTATTCCTATAAAACATGCTGATTTTTCAATGATGGTTGTCCAATCAAACACATTATCTGTAACTGGCGTGATATTGATTATTTCATGGTCCATCAATCCTATGCTTTCAATAAATGATTTTGTGTTTAGACTGAATTCAATTCTTCCCATTGCGCCAGACAAATGAGTCACAACATATGGTTTGTCTTTGTTGACTATGATCTTATCAAAGAACTCTTGTTCTCTTTTCAAATTTCTTCTCATGTCTAAGTTCCATTTTTCTTCAAACGGAACATTCGTTACTGCATACTTGAATTGATCAAATGTTGTATGAAACGCCAATCTTAAGTCTTTAGCACGAATAGCAACTGGATCTATTAAGCGTGATGGCAACCCGATCTTATCGAAGTGAAGTGTTTCTTCGTATGGAAAACAAATTACTTCATCACAACCAGCATCTTCAATCAACATCTTGTGTGGAGTTTCAAACCAATATGGGTTTCTGATATTTGATTGAATGGATTTTTCTTCTACTGAAAGAGAATGAAACTTAACATATGGGAATGCATATTTGAATGCCTTATAGAACTTTTCATCTATAACCCAATGAACTTCCATTCCTTTATTGAATAGATACTTTGCTATAGGAGCAGCGATTAAACAATCTCCTGCTCCTCTCAGTTGAATGATTCCTATCTTTAATGGTTTTGTCATAGTTTCCTCAATTAAAATATCTATTATGAAACGCGCCGATATGAAATCGACGCTTTACTGCTTTACACTGCTCAAACATAACATCTCGAAAATAATAATGTTAATCCATGAATGGATGCAAATTTTTGTTTTGTTCTTGAAGCTTTCGCTTTAGATACTCATTCTCTGCTATGATGTTCTTAAGTTTCTTTTCAATTTCAGTATATCCATTGCATACCATTTGGTACATAGCTTGCAACGTATTCATGTTATCGACCTCGTAAAAATTATATTCTCTTTGCATTAGCATAGACATCTCCTACTACTAATTTGTGTTTATTAAAAGCTTTATGTCTTCTAAATGTTTATACTTTAAAACATTGTCAGACATGCTATTTATGGATTTACGAATTAGTTCTTGTTGTTCATTGGATAAAAAAGTCAAGGGACAAACACTAACATCGATTAAAAACCCAGACGTGTAATTCTTTTGAATTGGAAAAGTTATCTGATGTTCTTGTCTGAACCATAGGTCATTGATGGATGATGCAGGACTTCTTTTATAGAATGGATGAGCACTAAGATACTTATTAGTGGTCACAGTCCATACGTAACGATGATACCGGTGCTCTCCACACATTAAATGTGAAAGCTTATCACTCATCTTACGGAGTGTATCGCCATCTGCAACTGGAGCATGAATTTGCTCCAGTGTTTTACCTTGTGCTGTGAAAGGATTCCAGCCACTTGGAAAACAAACACATGCTGCTGAGATCCTGCCATGATCCATTATCACCAAGTCTTCTTGTATATTAGAACACAGTTCAACGATGTGATTGATATTACCGAAACCTAAAATGTTTGATGTTTTTTTGATGAGTTTTCTTGCTCTAGCTAAGTCAGAAGCAAAAGACAAACCAAAATTAGGATCAATGTTCTTTAATGATTTTTCCCACAACAACTCTTTTCTTTTTTCATTAAGATGAATTTGAGAAGCTGGCTGGACCAAAAGATCTCCCTCGTATTTTTGCATACGAGGGATTGTAGTATATGGAACTTTTACTATATCGCTAAAATTCATATTATTAAATGGCTCCCCGGGTAGGACTTGAACCTACGACATATGGATTAACAGTCCACCGTTCTACCAGCTGAACTACCGGGGATTTGTTTACTTAGAATTACTTCCTAGATAAGTCAAAATTGTTTGAGGATCAGTTACAGTATAAGGATCTGATTCACAATTATCAACACAACCTGGTTCGACAAACATTTTTTGAATAACACCATTGTCAACAACCATAGAATATCTCCATGAACGCATACCAAATCCTAGATTATCTTTATCGACTAGCATTCCCATTCTACGAGTAAAAATACCAGACCCATCTGGAATCATCTTGATATTTTGAATGTTCTGTTGCTTTGCCCATGCATTCATCACAAAAGCATCGTTTACACTAATGCAATATACTTCATCAATACCATGACTACGAATCAAATCATAGTTAGATTCATAACCGGGAACTTGCATGGTGGAACAGGTAGGAGTGAATGCACCAGGAAGAGAGAATACTACAACTCTCTTACCACGAAACAAATCGTGGCTATCTACATCTTGCCAACGATAAGGATTAGGACCGCCAATCGATTCATCACGAACACGAGTCTTAAATGTAACTTTTGGTACAATATTTTCAGTCATAAACATGATCTAACCTTCCTTTCATTTTCAATTATAAATTCATTAAAAAGTAATTCTTCTTTGAGAAATGCTTCTCTTTCCCATGGCATATTTATATATTCATCATATGAATTACGAGTTACATTATGTCTAGATAATGTCTCGGCTGAGAATGTTTGATTCTTCCAGATGATCATATGACCTACACATCTTAATTCCCTACGAAAAAACTGTTTTACATGCACCATCTCATGAGCAATACACTTCAACTGTTCTGTGATTGGAAGCTTTTTGTATAACTCTATTATAAAACACTTTGGTTCAATTTGTGTACAGAACGCATCTGATTCTATGTTGTTTTCTAGACATAGATTTATTTCTATGTTATTCACTTTAGGCAATAACTTATTGTAGAAAAATCTAATTGCAGTATCATAAAGTTCTATCTTTTTTTTAGATCTACAATTGATTATATCTACATCAATCATTTAGGCTATAAACTTTTGCTGAAGACACAAACATTCCCTGGATGTACCACTCTGGTATATCTCGCCTTGTCCATTTAGCAAATCGACTCTTACTGTTGATGTAGAAGTTACGATAACTTTCAATCACATCATCTTTTTTATAGATGTCATCCATAGCTTTAGGAGGATTGATCCACTTATCAAATGTCAGTCCCTGAGGAGGATTAGCTAATGCAAAGATCAATCGCTCGTTGCTGTGCTGCTTCTCATACCGATATGTATATTCTTTCAATAAGTGTCTCCACATACTATATAGCCATGTGTAAGATGCTGTTGAAGACCTAGTCCAGATATTAGATGGGTGATTGACATGAGCAGCAAGATGAAGGATCTGATCACGATCATCATTAAGCTTCCATCGCTTAATCTTATGTTTTTTGTCGGTGATGTGAGTATAAACTTCTCCATCAATCACGCGGTGAGCAGTCGATAGAAGCTGTGCGTACTCGATAATCATCTTAAGCACATGTTTGTCGCAGTGCTGTTGCGCACAAATTTCTGGAGAAGCGTCAAGAAAAAATATATTCATGTGATTAGCTTATAATTTATTTTTTTGTATTGTAACATGTACATACAATTATGTAAACCCCTCAAACACCGACTTATCAAATTTAGTTTTTGCTTGTGGTGTATCATCAACGATATCACGTTGAGCACTTGCTTCTGCGTTATACAACTTCATCTTAGATCTGTCAACACCTACGATAAACTTTCGATTAATGTTTGGATCACTGTATCTATTCTTAAGTTGCTTTACAAGCAATTGATTAAGATTAGCCAACTGTTCATTAGTTATGATGGCAAACATGAAGTCAGCTGTTGCTGGCAAGCCAAATGATTCAGATGTGTCCTCAAGCCCCACATCTGAGTTTGTGTACCCAGTTCTATTTGTTTGTGTAGCACTAACGATTGGCAAGTTCATCTCAACAGCAAGACCTCTAAGTTCTTCGGCGATTGCCTTAACATATAGATACGAGTTAACATTGGATCCGACCTTAAGCCTGGATGAATTGCAGATGTTCAAGTAGTCGATATAGATGATATCTGGCTTGAAGTTCTTCTTCAATCTAAGCTCATTCAATAGGTACCTAAAATTGTTTGCACCGGCTGAAGCCGTTGGGTACTCCTTGATGATAAGCTTACCAACTGTTTTACTCTTTATTTTATCAATCTTTTTCTGGTATACATCTTTAGGAAGCTCAGACAACTCATCAATAGCTACGTTCATCAAGTTTGCATCGATTCTTTCAGCAATCTTTTCTTCTGCCATCTCAAGAGTTATGTATAGAACGTTCAAACCGTCAAGGAGGTTACCTGCAGCGCAATGACACATGAACATACTCTTACCTACACCTGTGCCAGCAAGACAAATGTTCAAAGTCTTCTTACTCAGTCCACCTTTAGTGATCTTATTAAAGTATTCTAAGTTGAAAGGTATCTTAGTTTCACGTGTGTGATACATGTCATATCGATGTTCCCAATCATCAACCAGATCATGGCCAATGTTGGTATCAAACGATACAGATAAAGCCGTCGACAGCAATTCAGGAATAGCGCCTTTAGATATATCTTGCTTAGTGTCTCCATTGATCAACTGAATTGACTTAGAGATAGCATTGAATAATGCTTGATCCTGACAGAACTTTTCAGTTTGCTCAGTCAACCACTTACTGTTTGTATCTTTATCACATTTCAAACTCTCAATGATATTGATAGCTTGTTTATACGTTTCTTCACTTACATTTGTTTTGTTTTGTAAATCAATATTCAATGCTTCCTTTGATGGAAGAGCATTATATTTGTTGATATACTCTTGAATTAGCTTGAATGTAAGCTTGTCGCTATGATCACGAAAGTATTCATCTTTAATGAATGGTAGAACTTTACGAGTATATTCCTCATTAAAGAGGAGATTAGATAGTATCGTCTTCTCGATCGTCATTCATTTCTCCAATTTCTTCATAACCCTGGCCATAAGAATATTCTTTCTTAGCGCATTCATCGAGAATCTTTAGGAGATCTTCAGTAAAGTATTTTTCTGGATTGGTGTTAATTTCTTTACCAAACAACTTAGTACCATTAGGCATCTCGTACCTAGTTGATACTTTCTTGATTATATTATACTTTTCCGCTAATTCGAGTAAACCGTAATACCTGTCGAGTCCCTTATCATATGACAGGCGTACTTCTACCTGTCCATTTTCTTTTGATAACCTTGACTTGTGCATCTTGACCTTGATGATGTTACCGACCACATCGTTGTTACTATCCTTGTCTTTCTTCTTTGAAAGCATTGCAATGGTTGATGCTGCATATTTCAAACCCGATCCACCTGAGATTTCATTGGTAGGAACATACGATCCTACGGCAGCGTAGACGTGATTGGTAACCAACAATGGTACTTTGACTTTGGCCAACTTGAGAGTCAGCACACGAAAAGCTGCCTTGATAACCTGAGCCTTTGTCATGTCACGTGTTTCTTTACCCTCAGCGGTGTCTTCCATTTCTTTAGTTGTTGACAATAAGCCGAGTGAATCAAGGACCATCATGAACGGAGGACGATCCTTACCAGTCTTTTCATAAAAATCAAGAGTCTTTAGTGCGTGGGTTCTAAACCGCTGAATGGTATCCATCTCAGCAACGATAACGCGCTTGGTATCGATACCGCGCTCCTCCATCATCTGTTTGGTCACAGCTGCTTCTGTATCGTAATACATGACACCAGCTTCAGGATGAGCGTCGAGGAAAGACTTAACTATTCCTAGAACAAAGAACGTTTTTCCAGTAGCCGATTCACCGGCGAAAGCAGTAATCTTATTGTTAGGAACGCCGCCGTATATGCTCCCGCTAAGAACAGCATTGAGAATAAAAGAACCAGAATCAATGCATCCACTAAACTCCGCAGAACCTTGTCCATCAGCGACGATGTTTGTGTCTTCATCTTTGAGTTGCTCACATAAGTTTTTTAGAAATGTCGTCATGTATACCTCATTTCGATCGAATGTTATTTATAGAACTCCGTACTATCTCCATTATACTATCTTGCTGTTTTAAAGTAAACTTCTTTTTCTGAGTCATTGATACGTTCACAGCAAGTAACAACACTATAGCTAATGGGTCAAATACACATACTAGCAATATGATCACAGCTCTTACTGAGCTTTCAAAATGATCTTTTGCTTCATCACCATATATCAATTCGGCTATGTACTTCAATGGACCTATTTCAGCTTCCATCTGACGTTTAGATTTTTGTAGTACATTTGCTTCCATCTTATAGTCAGATATAACTTTCATACTATTTTCTATAGTTTCAGTTAAATCTTTTCTTTCTTGTTTTTGTAAGTTTCTTATCGCTATGGCTCCATCTGAACCACGAATACGATCGTTGTCTACAAGTCTTTGTACAGATGCATCGAGCTGCTTTAACACAAGTTTGGAATCATTGATCTTATCTTGTTCAAACTCGATCTTCTGTTCAATCAGTTCGATGTTATCGGTGTTATCACCCTGTGACACTGTTTGTTCTATGTGTGCCTTAGATAAGTATCCAAAGATACCCATAGATGTTATGAACATCAAGATAAAGATAGCCGTCATCAAATAAACTTTGATAAATTTAGGAGCAATTTCCCAATTGCTATAAAGCCAATTAGTAGTAACGATCTTTCCTAATTCAAGAAAAGATCCCATGATAACGACTGGCCAAAATGCTGCAGCAAATATAGTGGTTAGACCGATGATAGAATAATAAGCTGCTATGATGGAGATAGCTATTGCTGTAACTAAAGCTACTACGTTTATCATTGCTCAGCTAGTGCCTTTATCTTGTTAACAAATTTCTGTATCTTTTCTTGTCGATTAGGCCAATAGATGTAAGCCTTGTCGTTGTCTTTAGACAAATTAACAAGAAGAGGCATGATGGCGTCGTATAGTTGCTTGAGTCTTCCTTGATAGTATTCAGAAGTCTTATTGATTTCAAATTCAAACTCTTGCTTGAACGCTTCAGCTGCTTTGGTTGCAGCGTACTGTGCAGCTTGAGCTGCTGCATCTTCTTCTCTTTTCTTTAGTTCATCTTCACTTAATAGTGAAAAACCAAAATCATCATCAAAATTATCTACTTGTCTCATTGGAAGAAATCCTCGATAGTTGCGATATGGTTCTTTTCTGCAACCCAGTCAATCTTTTCCAGAATTCCATTCAATGGTTCAAGAAATGCTTTTTCAAATTGAGTATCATAATCAATCAAACAAGACAAATCAAATTCTGGAGGAAGTGTTCCTGGGCAAGAAATAACTTCAATGTTGTAACGATTAGGAAAACGAAGATAGCAATATTTGATTTTATCCCCGTTACTAATCGATTGATACTTTTTAGACAGATTGTGCTTTTCTACAAAGTGATTGTAGATCAATGCACCTTTTGCATGAATCGGCGTTCCTTTTTTATAGATCCCACCTTTGTCTCTATATTTATTCAATCCATTGCATCCTCGAGGAAAAGCAATGTCTTCAAACGGCATTGACAGAAACTCTGTTTTGAATTGCTTGATGTATTCGATCAAAGACTCATTGTCTTTAGTCATAATGATCTTCAAAGCATTCTTAATCGATTCTCTGCAAGACATAGGGGTGGAAGACTTGACTGCCTCGATACCCATGATCTTTAACTTTGGTTGAGCGTACCTAACACCTTCTGAATCATACACATTCAAGATGTATCGTTTCTTTGCTGTCCAGATACCCTTGTCTGCAATTGATTCTCGCTTCATCTTCATCTTTTGAGAATAAGCGTTCGTGTAGGTAGCTAGTTCTTGGTAACACTTATCAATGTATGGTTCGAGCTTTTCATTACAAACTTTGTCAAGGAAGTCCACGATCTTTTTCTTATCGTCTTCGTCTTTGAATACATGCTTAACTAATTTATCAAGACATAGGTAGATTGAGTCGGTGTCTGAAGCGAGAACATAGTCTTGGTTCTGAGTCTTGAGTAAGTTATTCAAGTACTGATTCATCTTGTCTTCGATCCAACGAATCGTTACTTGGCCAGATAGGGTGATGCATTCGGCTAAGGCCAATTGGTAATACCTAAAGTATTGATTACCAAGCGCACCGTAAGCTGAATTCAACATGATCTTAAACGCTAGCTGAAGATTATTGTATTTCGATATTTCCTTTTCAAGCTCATAAGACTTATCTTTTTGATATTGCTTTTGGGCCTCGATCATCTTCTTCTTATACACAGTACGCATGTCATAGTACTGTTGCATTAACTCAGGAAGAAAACCTTGTTTGTCACGAACAAAGATGCAGCGGTTTGCTGTCTTGATTAGATCCGTATCCCAGTTGTTTGCTTCACCATTTAAGAAGCTATCAACATCGATGTTGCCTTTGCACTGTGAGTAATACGTCTCAGGCGAGATGTTGTACTGCATGATCAAGTGTGGGTAGAGACTGTTTAAGTCAAACGATACGACCCAGTTATGCAATCCTACCTGTGGTGCTTTGACATAAGCGCCAGTAAAAGATCCATAGTCAGTCACTTCACCTGTAATTGGATCCTCAGACGAAGCAGCCATCTTATATGGGATCTCAGGGATGTTATCTTTTGGTGTTATGACGATGTTACGATTAATCAAGAAGTTATGTACGATAATATCCCAGAGCCTAACTACACCAAATGTATCAGTATAGTTGGTTTTAGCTGAGTAAGCCATGGCGTAAACCAACTCGATGAGCTTAAGCTTATCCTCGAGACGTATAACTAAATCTACGTCTTTAACATTGTAATCGATGAAGAGTTGATAGTCTTGCTTGTACAACTCATTTAGGTTACCGTATTGAGAATAGTCAAGTTTCTTCTCACCGAGTTCCAATAAAGCAATATGATCAAGCTTATATGATTCTTGATTCGTATACGTAAACTTACGATACAAAGGAAGATAGTCGAGTGTGGATACACCTAAGATTTCATAGACCTCAGATTCACCGTTGACTTTACCACGACTAACACGACGAGTGTTAATGATGTTCCATGGAGAAAGCTTTGCTGTTTCTTCTTCACCAAGCAGACGATTGGATCGGTTGATGATGTAGGGAATATCAAAGTTTTCAACGTTCCAGCCACTGATTACATCAGGAGAAACTGCAGCAAAAGATTTAATGAACCATGATATCAGAGAAGCTTCATCAGTACACTTTACATACTTAACATGTTCTGAAGATGATTTGTAATCACCGCAACCAAACACAAATGTTTCATCTCTGAACCTCATCGAAATAGCTGTGATTTCTTTATCTGCTTTTTCAGGCTCAGGGAACCCGTCATCAGAAGCAACCTCGATATCGATGTAAGCTACTCTGATCTTTGTTGGGTCGTATTGAACATCACCGGTGAACGTATCGTTGATCCATGTATAATGGAACATGTGGGGCGATTGCCCATGGATGCTGAAGTTTTCAACGTTTGTGTAGGACTCTACAAATTCTTTAGCGTCGTTGACAGACTCAAAGCCCATGCGATCGACTTTGGTTCCATAGATTGTAGAGTAAGAAGCTTTGTCTGGATTGCGTGATTCGATGAAAAGATAAGGTTTACACTTTATCTTTTGTTGTATCCTTTTTCCGTTGTCGTAGCCACGAAACAGGATATTGCTTCCACGTAGAATTACATTTGTGTAAAATTTCATTTATAATCTCATCTATGATCATGAATATACTAACACGTTTCATAATTAAAGTACATCTGAAATTTTATTAATTATTCTTTGATATCTTGTTTTTCTATCTTCCAAGCCATGAGTTCCACCATTTATTATCTTAGTAGATTCTTCTATTGTCTTACCATTACAATGATTTGTTTTCCAAAAATAAGCAGCGGATGTGCATGCTCCCTTTGGTACTTCTAGAAAACTAATTACATCATCCAAACTCTTGTTTACATATTTGGCAAACTTTTGGTAGTTGCTTTTACCAGTTAACTGTATCAGTCCGCGGCCACAGTATCTCCATCCATCACCACTCTCTTCGTTGCTATTTCCCATGCGGTTGGCATACACGCGGCTCGCTATTCTTATAGGTTGTCTTGCATACTTCTCAGCTTCTTGACGATCTTTAAAGTATTTTGGAAATACCTTAAGTAACCCATCGACTGAGTAGTTAAGATTTTCTTTTACTCTTCTAAGATCGCCGGATTCATGACCAATGTGTGCTAAGAAAGCAGAGATGTCGTGATGGGTTTGAATGTTGTAATTAGCTAGTGCATCTTCAAGATGTAAAAGATACTTAGTCAGAGTTTCATCTGATGCGGTAGGAAAAGCAATCTTGAGTAGTTCTTTATTCATGCATTATTTATAATCAAAAAGGGGGAGTTGCCTCCCCCTTGCAATCTTAAATGATTGCTGGTTGAAGTATATTTACTGCTTCATGCACATACATAGCAAATGCGACTGGTGCAAAACATAATGTAAGACATAAAAATAGACGACCGAGTTGTTGTTTAGTCATGTTAGATTACTCCGTTAGTAGCTGTTTATCTGTAGTGGCTACAACTGAAGGCTCTTTAATCTCAATCTTCTTCGGTTTCTTATGCTCCGGAATGATTCTTTCGAGAATGATCTGCAGCATACCGTTAAGCATCTCTGCACCCTTGATCTCGATTGCGTCGCTTAGAGCAAATGTCCTGGTGAATGAACGGTTGCTGATTCCTTTGAATAGGTAATCATTGGAATCGTCGTTCTTTGAAGCACCACGAACGATGAGTTTA
>Ga0208005_1000125_pt1 | contig 34176 bp, 76 predicted proteins | sample DEB19_08_DNA_3_FD_184530 | JGI IMG/M metagenome (GOLD analysis project Ga0208005, IMG submission 184530) | Aqueous microbial communities from the Delaware River and Bay under freshwater to marine salinity gradient to study organic matter... | ecosystem: Environmental > Aquatic > Marine > Coastal... | reverse complement strand
TCTGCTTTCTTTAAACACTTCGAACAAACAAACTTAATTTTGAAGTGATAATCTCTCCGTATCTCAGCTTTATGTGAAGCGAAATTACCGCATCGAAAACATCGCATTGCATCGGCCTCCGAAGCGATTATAGCACATCAAGTCGATGTAGGGGTCCAGTCACCATCTTGATTTTTTTCAGCGGGACCGAGATAACGGTAGCAAACAAAAGTTTCTGATTTATTGGAAACAAACTTTTCATATAGATGCACTATATACTTCTTATCACGAAAGATAATCTGGTAGCTGACATTGAGTTTTGTTTTGGTTCGTTTCCTGTTGAGGGGGCCACCCATAAAGTAACTAATGTGCATAAGTACATTATAGAATGATACTTATCAAATCGCTACAAGTTCATCAGCAAAATTTTTCACTGTAGTCCAAGCTGGTTTCTTTGTTCCATCTTTTCTAATAAGGCCCAGTCCTTGTTCAACACTTGTAGTTACAGATTGGCCGTCAATCAATGTAGCAATGCACATACCCCTCAGTTTGATTCCTGCAGCTTCATGCTGCCTAATCATTGTAAAGTACGCATTGAAACAATCATTCTGACGGGCTTCCGTCAAAGCAATATTTCTAATTACCGGAGCATTAGTCGCGAAACCCGGCGCACCAAACTCCGTAAGCCAGACCTCGCCGGTCATCCCCCGCTGTTTAGAGGCAGAAGAAAGTGATGGAACCTGAGCCATTGGATTCCACTGAATCGGATTGGTAGTCGCTAACTCTGGGTAGCAGTAAGGATGAACACCTACACCAGTCCACTTTGAGGCAGCCATCTCGGTTGCCCGACAATCCCAAAACTGGGGCCACCAAAGATAAGGATTCTGCTGATTGGCTTCCGGACTCATGCCATTAGTGATAACAGGAAAGTTAGGATATTTAGCCCTTATTCCTTTAGCAATTCCCGTAGATACTTCGGCCTGTCGTGCCGGGGGCATAATGTTATACGCCGGGGCCAGCCAGAACGGGCCGTGTTGCCATTCGTTGCCTACTTCGATGACATCTGCTCCAGCAGCAATACAGTCAATAGCAAACTGCGTAAGATTAGTGATATCGGCAGCACCACCGTCGTATCTCTTACCCGACTTCTGCACGCACTGGATAACTTTCAATCCCCGAGCGTGAGCGGCATCACAGGTTGCCTTGAGAGCGGCTACAGTGCCCGTCCAACCGAATTCATGCGATACCCGCACCCAACCCAGCCCCAACTCTACAACGCCATCTAGGACGGCTGTAGAGGCCATAGAGCCAGCCGAAATACCCATTCGGGTTCCACGACGAATTGTCGTGGGAGCAGGTGCAGGTGCTACATAACCAGCGGCCTTCAAGGTTACGGACTTCTGATAATCGGAAGCCGCAGTTGCACCACGCGCCTTATCAATTGCTGATTGCTCATCGATAGAATAGGAACTCGTAATATCAGTCATATCTTTATCTTACCACTTTTTCGTCCGGATAGCAAGACTTGAACTTGCGAAACCCCTATAGATACCACCCCATCTGCTTAGAGGTTTTACGCTGATGACAGTTAGCACAACGAACTTCGCATTTATCAATTTCGGCTTGAATAGTCTCAATGGCATACATAGACATACACGACACTGGCTTCTTTTTATCTCGAATATGATCAAATTGAAGCACTAATTTGTCTGACTCTCCACAGTCTACACATGGATGTGTTTCTAAATATTTCCAAATATATTGACGATTTCGTTTCTTAATTTCTTTAGAATTAGCCTGTTTACGTTTATTTCTTTTATGTTTTGTCTTATGCCAATATTCCCTATCATATTCTTGCTTGCAAGGTCTACAGTAGGGCCATAATCCATTTGAGCCGCGAGGTGGAAAATCCTCTGGCGTTTTTTCAATTAAACAGCGATTACATTGTTTCATATAGAAAGTATATACGTTTTGAACGCATAATGCAAATACCCAAGTCGGAGTGGGGAGAATCGAACTCCCGCTAGAGCGTCCCAAACGCCCCGTGATACCATTTCACCACACCCCGTTATTTCCCGCGCTCCCAAAGGCAGCGCTCTAACCAAACTGAGCTATACCCCGTGATAGAAAGAACCGCTGTTGCCAGCGGTTCTTCCTTCCTAACGTAGCGAAATCGTTAGATAAAATTAGGCAGGAATCCAGAACGAACCCGTGTCATTCGTGAGACGGGCAGCAAAGTCCGTGCCAGCACCCTTAGGCACCGAAGCAACACGCGTTGGCTGGTAGCCAAGCGTGATGATGTCTACGTGAGTAGCGGTAGCAACGGTAATGTCCGTAGGGGCAGCCGTAGCCGAAGAGCGGTGCGCTGTGGTAACAGCAGGCACATACCCAGCGGCTGTCTTGTAAAGACCTGCAACACCAGCGTAAATAGCCATATTATTTCTCCTAATATCTCAGACAATCTGAGTTGTTCATACCCTTCATCCGATATGAACTGTTAACGTATTTTCGTCAACACTACAATCTACCACGGTTGACCCGAAAAATCAAATCTGCCGGTAAACGCGAACGTAATCTACCGAGTAAGTGCCGGTGTCAGAACCAATCGTATTGGTGGGCGACCAACCGTAGTAGGAAGGCCCCGAGCCACCCATCGCCATATTAATAGAGATAGTGTGTGGATTTGTAAAGAAGTTTGTAGAGGGTGCGGGGAATGAACGAGACTTCGCCACTCCACCCTCAATCCAGTTCATTGTATTATTGGTTCCATCGAAGTAGAACATAACTTTTCCATTGATATACCAAGTCAGTCTATTCGACTGCCAGTGGAATCCATATGTATTGTATGTGCTATTGATAGGCCCCAATGATGAGCTACATGTTCCTTTACTATTTGCCGTCGATGTAGCGATATTATAAACGTCAGGACTTGTCTGAATATGGCCGTTAGAGGCATAGTGGAGCGTACCCGTTGTCATGTTTTGACATGCTGGATATAACTCAGTAACATCAAACTCTCCGTATGCTGGCCAAGATGGTCCTGCGTTCCAGCCCTGAAGCCACAAAGCTGGCCAGAAGATGTTGCCAACCGGAGCCTTGGCTCTCATCTCCACGAAGCCCTGCGTGAAGGAAAACTTCTCGGTGCCACCTGTTGCTTTAGTTCCGGTAGCAATCCAACCAGAAGTATATGTCTTTCCAGCGCATCCGCCGACACCGGGCTTACCCACAATATTGAGGAAGCCACCAGATGTAGTGACATTGCTACTCATGTAGCATTGAATCTCATTGTTGGATGAACCATACGATGAGTTATTTGCTACATTCCATTTGGCAGAATCGATAGGGCCGTCAAACTCATCTTTAAAGATAGTAGTCCAACTACCGGACATTCCCATCGGAGCAACTGTTGGGATGATTGTAGTCGTCGTAGTCGTTGACGTTGTTGTTGTCGTGGACGACGTTGTGCTCGTAGTGGTTGTCGTAGTAGGGCGACGCTTAGGACTTAAATTAGATTGTACTGATGGGGCGGCTGCTGTAGACAAGGCTAAGCCGATGGCAGATATCCACAGGATTAACTTATCTACAAGAGATGTCTTTGTTTTCAATTAGCGCATTTTACCTTTTGAAGGCCGTACTGTCTGAACCTTCTGAGGTGTTATATCTATCGCTCGTGAGCCTTTAGCAGAATTGCTCTGCTGCGGCTTCTTAATTCCCCCGCCACCAGCGCCAATTGAATCTGTTCCAATTGTCATAGTGTAAGGTTAACATATCTGATGTTATTTGTCGAATAGATTTATTCATCGGCCTGCCTCCTGCTGCCTGTAGGCATCACACAACGGGCACTCGCCCACAGGAGCGAGAGCGTCGTTGTGCGTACTCGGGTGTCCTACGCCAAGGCGACGAGCGATAGCAGCCAAGGTCTGGTGCCGACGCGTGCGGTCGTTCTCTGCCTCACGCTTCGCTACTTGCTCATCGCTTCGGTACCACTCCGACTTTATGCCGTGGACCTGACAGTCGGGGTTCCAGTTCTTGCTGCCGGTCCGGCCACCACCGACCATCAGTTCGGCACACGAACAAGTCATCGGCCTGCCTCCTCACGCAACGCGTCGTATGCCCTGTCGCACCGCTCAATGGCTACGTCGTACTGTTCGCGAACGAAGGGGCGAGCATCGGCAGCAGCGGTCACCGCGTTGTCCGCGTCGGCCCATTCGGTGATGAGGGCACGGAGACGCTCAATCTCGTCGGCCGCGAGGCGCAGCAGGACAGGCGCTGCGTCCTCGCGCCCGTGCGACGAGTCCTCAATGAACTCATCGGCGGCGAGGGTGAGTCTGGTTACGAGGTCATCAGTCATTATTCTATTTATCCTTTTTTAAAATGGCGGAGAGGGTGGGATTTGAACCCACGGAGGCTTGCACCTCAATAGTTTTCAAGACTATCTCTTTTGGCCGCTCAGACACCTCTCCAGATTTATTACTTAGTAGGGCGGGTGGGAATCGAACCCACGTACTCATACGAGCAAATGTTTATAAGACATTCTCCTTCACCCTCTTGGATACCGCCCCTAGTCGTTGCGCTCCGGGGGAGAGACTTGAACTCTCAACTGTCGCCTTAACAGGGCGCTACTCTGCCGATTGAGTTACCCCGGAGTGTACTTCTGCGTGGCAGTTAGCACATAGCAGAATACATTTATCTAATTCTTTTTTAACTTTATCCCATGACCTTGTATGTCCACCGGACGATATACCAAAATCTTTACCATGTAAATGATGGAAGCATAAAGCATCTATGCATTTATAATACCCACATCGCTCACAGGCTCCACCCTTATAGTGAACAGATTTTTGTTTTAATCTACGCCTCCAGTTAGATACGTTTGATCTAACACGACACTTTTCACTACAGAATTTGGTTTGCCTTCCGGTTAGAGCATTTCCACACCGATTACATTCCATGTAATAGTATAGCACACTATATATTGCTCTGCCATTGAGCTACTCCGGAAAACTTCCTAAAGCCAAACGCCAGCGACGTTCGACGGCCAACGATAGTCCATATCGTGCGGAATACCCGGCCACAGATTACCATAGTGCTCCGGCATCTTACGAATCAAATTCGACTGATGCGAAGCGTGGAACTCATCGTTGCCGAGCCACCACGGAGAATCTGATTGCTTCAGGTCACCAAGCAGATCAGCAGTTTTTTCCCAACAGGTATCTTTATACCCACGGTCTAACCACTCGCCAATAATTGCCCGTTGGTATTCAAGTAACGTTTGCGGAAAGTCCATCCACATCTTTACCGCTGGATGGTTTCTCCACCCGCTCCCTACGCCAGCAACGACCTTCGCAATCTGCAGCGTTTCCACTCGCTGCTTACCAAGCCGTTGCCTATCTAACGATTTTGCAGTCTTGAAAAAGTCCAACTCAGGAAGAAAAGTTTGCATTACTCTCCTAATAGGTCTAATCTGGTTGCTATTGCTTTTACCCGACGATAATCGAAAGGATTTTTATTGCTGATCTTACACTTGTAACATCTAGCTAACGCCTGTGGCGTCGATGGAGCAGACTGGCCGTGACCTTTAGGCCAATCGCTAGGCCAATGAAGTATATGATTGCAGTCTTCAAACTCTACCCACCATTCATCTAATATTGGTTTCTTAAAGATCTTATCCATAGTAGGCTAGACAGGAATCGAACCTGCGACCGTCACCGTGTAAAGGTGCTGCGCTACCGCTGCGCCACTAGCCTAAACGCACTACGCCAACGCAGCCCTCAACGATTCGACGTTGGTCATAGCAAACTTATACGGGCCTGTATTATCAGCCTTGTGCTCCAAGGCCAACCTAGCCCAGTCACTTTCATCAGAGGTTCTTGCGAGGCAAACCGGATTATACCCTTCACAATCGCAATCAATAGACAAAATCTCTGCAGCATGAAAATATGCGGCAGTGCCATAAACAATATCTTGATTCACAAGCTCTTTGACCGGAGACAGATACATCTCCAGAAGCGACTCGTTGATAGAGTCGCCTAGAACTGCGATATTAGTCATAACACTTAAAGTAAACACACTATCGTTATCAAAGTCTTCGTATGTTGAAGCAAGTTCATACATAAGAAACTCGGATAGTTCCTGCTCAACCTCTGGCTGAAGATTCAAGGTTATTCCCCCGGGAATCGGTGCTAATGTGTCACCGGTCACAGTACCACGGGGATGCCCCCCAGTCAACCGGGGCCGCCTATTTAGCACTCGCCCGCCCCCGACCGTCGCCGCCTTCATAGGCTATTTTAAGCACCAACAGGAATCGGTTCTTGTTTCGATGGCACAACCCATTCATCTGGGATGAAGTCGGGAACCTCTTCGACCTCTTCCTCAAATTCACCAATATCAGCGCACTGCATATTGTCTCTCCATTTCATACAACTCATTAAATGTCACCAACGGGATATTCATTTTCTCACTAACGATCTTCAGTGCTTCTTTGTTTGACAAGTTTTGATTGATCTTCCAGCGCTTTAGCGGCTCAATGTATACCAAAGCTCTTTCTTCACCGGGGCCATCATTCGCTACCGCCAATGCTGTCATATATTGAGATCTAAAACCTTTGGTATGTTTATGCACTTTACCATATCCCGACACTATACCAACATAAAATGAACCTAACTCCTGATATAAAGAGTCGTCAGTTAAAGACTGCATATCATTGTATGCATGAAATCCATACTCAAGACATACCTTACTTGAGTTAGCAATCCAATCCCAGATAATGTAGTCGGAATATTCTCTCTCCCAGTACAAATCATCTTCCCATCGAGGATCGTTTAGATCAAACTCTGGGAGGATTGTGTCTAACTCTTCTTGCGTAATATAACGTTTTTCGCTCACGCAATATCCAGCCGTATCTTCGGCGTGTGGGTTAACAAGAAAAGATATATCGTTGCCGACTGTCTTTGCTGGCCAAAGATAATTAATTCCGACTGATGTAAGTGTATAGTCTTCGGTACAACTAATATTGCTAGTTGTCCCTAAGCCCCATAGCCTGTACCCGATCATCTACTGTCTCCATTATTATTTGTCGGATATATTCTTCAACGCTATAACCATTAAACTCTGCATCTTTTATTAGAAATGATGCAATGTCATCTGGTAAATCAACGATACCAAAGTATTCACTTGTGTCCTCGTTGTAGAGACTAATCTCCATAGTGGCGGGCCTGAGAATCGAACTCAGTTGCTTTCCTTATGAGGGAAAGAAGATTACCACACCTACCGCCCGCTGCGTTGCCTAGCCTGCGCGCTAGCTAGCCATATTCTAGTTGCTTTAATAAGCAAATGCTCATCATATGCTTTAAGATCTCTTATTTCATTTAAGAGTATTTCTCTAGCTTGCTTACTATTCACCAAGATAAAAATAACACAGATGAAGGGGGGCCGTCAAGTCAAGCCAGATTTTTTTCTGAGTTCGTCATTTGCGGGGGCGGCCCGAAGATGCTACTCTCAGAATCGAACTTTCTATTGAACTGAGGATTGGATGAAAATAGATATTAACAAAGGCTTTGTAAGATTAGATGGATTCGAAGCGAGTGATTTAAGTGTTGTCAACGCAGCAAGAGTATCTTTCGGGACTAAGAAAGATATTCTTGATGATGCAGATGTTGGCTTGATTAACTTCTTAATGAAGAATAAACACGGTACACCATTCGAACATAACTTCTTCAGGTTCCATATTAAAACTCCCATCTTCGTAGCTAGGGAGTGGTTCAGGCACCGTATTGGTTCATTCAACGAGTTTTCTATGCGTTATGCAATTCCTAATTTAGAATTCTACCTCCCAGAAGCAGATCAATTCAGGACACAAGTAGGTAAGCCGGGCTCTTATACCTTTGAACCTATCGATAATGACAATGGCCAAGTTGAGTTCATGCGTCTTGCAATGAATGATGTATGCTCTTATGCCCAAGAAACTTACGAGCAATTACTGGCTGCTGGCGTAGCCAAGGAGTTAGCGCGTATCGTCCTGCCTGTCAACACCTATACAGAATTTTACTGGAGTGTTAACGCCAGATCTATTCTTAACTTCTTAGCCCTCAGAAATGCGCCAGAAGCTATGTTTGAAATACGTGAATTTGCTGAAGCTGTTGAGTCGATTTTTGCCAAGGGCATGCCAATCACTTACCAGTGTTTTGTCAATAACGGTCGTGTTGCTGTATAAATAATTTTATGACAATATGACTTTATGCTCTTTTTAGGTCAAGTTTCAAATACAGATGTAGCGGCGATTGCGGCATTCAGCTCAATGATAACTGCTGTGGTCGCATCTGGTGTTGCTTGGTGGAACGGTCACCACAAAAATGAAATTGACGAGAGCACTACTTTATTCGAAGCTTACCATTCAGTAGTAGAAAATTTGCAATCTGAAATTGCAAGACTACAGAGTGAATTAGCACTGATCCGTGCAGAAATGTACAAATGCGAAGAAAGCAATAAAAACCTCAGTAAAGAAATTAAGAAACTTCAGAAATGCGTTGATAAACTCAATACTGAAACTGAGGTGATTGAAACTATGCTTTCGGTGGAGCATCTGCCCGGGGCTGACGAGTAAAATCCCCGTCTTGACCGGCCTCAATCTTTGTGCTAGGATGACTTCATGGACAAGGGGTACATGTTTGGAGCAGCGATTGCGTATGCTCTTTTTATTTTATTAACATCGTGGCTTATCATGATCGGACTTGGGATGCTTGAAATTAGTGTTCCATATATCGGCACTACTATTCTATTGATTGCAGCACGTTTTACGTATGTATTACTGAAGGGCTCCTTGCAGAGTGAGTAAGTTTTTATCCGGCGATCATATCGACGCCGAAGATGGCCTTGGTATTTATGTCAAGGTACTGCAGGACAATGAAGAATATATCTCGACGTTCTTTCTGTCCCTGCCAGAGCGAGATGTAGCGCTAGACGAATTTCAGGCGTTAATCTTAGGCCTTGCTGAGGCGAAATATAAAATTGAACAACTTTTAGAGATTTTTGAAGATGGGCTCGATTCTTGACGACGGTGGTATTGCTATACCACATAGGATTAAAGGGTTTCCATACCCAGAAAGATTTTGTCCATACTGCGAACTGCCGCTGGTGCTGGAAGTAACCTGCCATATTCAAGATGCAGCCGAGCACTATAAAGCTATTTATCAATGTCACAATCCAGATTGTGTTTTCATGGACAATGAAACTAGATTTGCTTATCTGAGAGTCTACTATTCGTCAGACTATGCAGAAGAAAATCTATATAAGATGTTATTAAAATTCCCAAGAAAAGGAAGAAAGTAGTTGCTTTCAGAATATAGCACTGGCATCATCACAGGATTAAAGACAGAGACCCAATATAAAATTATTGGGATGCTTGATCGTATCGAACAACTCTTAATTGATAAAAATAGAAAGTATGGCAATTCTGCCCTAGAGCCCGTGAGGGTCTTCTCTAAAGCTAGCCCTATTGAGCAACTCAAGGTGAGGATTGATGACAAACTCTCTAGGGTTAGCTCTAGTCAAATGGATGAAGATGAAGATGTCATCATTGATCTTATCGGTTATTTAGTTTTATACCTTATCGCTCTGGAGAACCACTCTTGACTCAGCAAACTTTAAACCTTTTTTCTTGCAACCTCTGCAGCAGCCTGATTGAGGGAGATATTTATTGGTTTCCCAAGGGCAAGTCGCTCGTGGCAACACACTATCACTGCGCTACCCAGCACTATGACGAAGGTCACGTTCAAATGCAGTTATTTGATTTAGGGGCATATCTCGATGTTTGAGGAGTTGCTTGTATGCTGGCAGTGCGGTAAGATGGGTGTGGAAGTTCAGCACTGCATTGTCTGCGACAGGCCGTCCGGAGAATGCGAGTGCGAAGATTTAGCTATTTTTTGGGAGCACTACAGATGCCCCGAATGTGGCACTACTTGGTAAGAAGGAGAAAACATGACAGCAACACCCGCTCAAATTATTGAAACAGCCAAATCACAATTTGGTAAGCCATACGTATATGCTTCAGCGCCAGACCCTTCCGTTCGTAACCCGAAGTCCTTTGACTGTTCAGGGTATACCCGTTGGGTTTTTGGTCGAAATGGAGTATACCTCCCCGGAGGTTCATGGAACCAAGCAATTCATGGTAGGAATTCAGGTACATTAATTAGTATCGATAAGGCGATTAAGACTCCGGGTGCTCTGTTATTGGGGGGACCTAACAATGCTTACTCTGGGTATGGTCCTTCGGGGCACGTAGCTATTTCGCTGGGGAATGGATATACCGCAGAAGCCCGGAGTTCTGCTCATGGTGTTGGGTCTTGGTCTGCTTACGGTCGTTCTTGGACCAATGCATGCCTCGTCCCGGGCGTTACATACGATAACCCGCCGATTAATGCCAATACTATTCTCAAGCAGGATCTCATCAACAAGGTAAAGGTTCTGCCTACGCTTCGACTCCGTTCATCCGGTTTTGATGTCAAGGTATGGCAGTGTGCGTTAAATGCTGCTATCGGCAGCAGCCTCATCGGTGATGGTGAGTTTGGACCACAGACAGAAAAGGCAACAAGAGATTTCCAGAAGTTCTGGAGGATTACCGCAGATGGTATTGTGGGACCGCAAACTCGCTCAGTTATGGTCTACAACCTCTCCATTCGTTAACGAGAATCTGTCGGATGAGGATCTTGGCCGACCGACCAAGAAGAGGAAGCCAAGACGAACACCGGCAGTTTTAAGGAAGACCAAATGGAAGATTGGAGTAATGTATGCCCCGGTTAGAAGGAATGCCAGACATAAAAATCGTAACCATCACCCTCGATAATGAGACGGGTGAGCTTGGTGTTGATTATGATGTCACGTCATATGCTGACGGATGGGCCATCTACGGAATGTTGCATGGCGCCCTCGGAATCATGGAAGAATATTTAGTTCCCCGTGAGAACGTTGAATCCGACGATGAGGACGATGATGACCTCTGATGATGAACGTTACTCCATAAAAGATTGGTGCCCGCCGTGGCTCGATAACGGAGATGCGTTGCTGGAGGTCATTCAGATGGCACGCAAATTGGAGAACCCACTTTCGTGGCAGATCGTGTGCAGCCTGCTGCAGCGACAAATGGAAGTTGATTTGAAAATTGCCAAAGAAGTCAACTTCATGTTTAACCCAGATATGAACGATGAAGCTTTGCCCTACATGTGGGAAGCCGACATCCGAATGAAAAGTCTGGGTACATTCTGGGAGTCCATCGCTGACTTCCCAGAAGGAGAGGATGACGATGAACACTGATTGGATCTGGTTCGTCTCTGGTTATATTATTGGCATCATCGCTGCCAAATGGATCTGGGACTAATCATGCAAGAGAAAACATACGGAGAGATGCAGATGGAGATTTCGATGCTCCAAAAAGAGAACGAAGAACTGAAGGCTCTTGTGCTTTCGCTGAAGATGCGGATCCAGACGTTGGAGGCGCTTCTCCAGCCCGTGGAGAAAAATTGCGGATCCGGGTGCAGCTGTCGCAAGGCAGACACCAGAAATGTGTGATACAATGACTTCTATGATTAGAGTACGTAATGCACAGGTATACAAGGCCGACGACGGGTGGCGCTATCGTGCCCGTGGTGGCAACTGGAAGACCGTTGGAGCCAGCGAACAGGCTTTCAAGAACAAGAACTACGCGATCAAGCGACTTCTTGCCACTTACCCTCAGACTGAATCCATCGATGTATATGACGGCGATCAAGCTGAGAGCCTGACCGACTTTGCAGTCGGCGTATGGCCTTTCAAGAAGGTCGTCTGGACGGCTGCCTAGCCATGTACCAATACCGTGCTACGGTGAGGTCAGTGACTGATGGAGATACTATTCGGGCTGATATTGATCTGGGATTCAATATTGTTATACGTAATACAGTTATCCGGCTTGCCGGTATCAATGCGCCCGAGGTCAAGACGCCCGAAGGGCGAGTCTCCAAGACCTACCTGACCGAGCGACTGCCGAAGGGCACGGAGATCCTTCTCGTCTCCCACAAGGATGAGACTGAGAAGTACGGCAGAATTTTGGGGACAATCTATATCGGCATGCCAACACCCGTTGTTGCAGATTCCATCAACTGGGAAATGCTCATCAAGGGCATGGCCGTCGAATATAACCCATAAGACCGAACGCTGCGTTTGCGCTATGTGGGATGTGCCGGTGGGTTGTCCACCGGCATTTCCTTTGCTATCATCATATGATGTTTTGGTCAGTCGCCAATCAGATTCTTCCGACATGGAAGGATTGGATCATTGCCATTCTCGGCACCTTCCTCGTGGTCGCGTTCGTCATTGCCGCGTGGGATGACCTCTCGGAGTAGGACACCCAAATCGGCGGGTCTTTTCTATATGTGTGGCGTGGCGCTAGCTTGCTCGGAGAGGCCCCTATTTGCCCTTCTCAGCGATTTCGGGTGCGCCTCCGTCCTCCGGTGCCGATTTCTGTCTTTTAGCGATTGTAGCGCCTTGTAGCGCCTGCGATGTTGCCTGCGATGTTGTTACCCCATTTTCGACCAACTTTGAATATTTATTTTTTATATTCTTGAATACATATTTTGAAAAATCTTGAATATATATTTGTTGATGTCTGTGCTTCCCAGGCGCGCCGGGGCGCGCGCGACCTCCGCCCCCCACGGGGGCCGGGGCCGGAATCCGGCCCGCCCCGGCCCGCCCTGCGCCCCTGCGCCGTCCGTGGCCCGCCCTGCGCCCCTGCGCCGTCCGTGGCCCGCCCTGCGCCCCTGCGCCGCCCGTGGCCCGCCCTGCGCCCCTGCGCCGCCCGTGGCCCGCCCTGCGCCCCTGCGCCGCCCGTGGCCCGCCCTGCGCCCCTGCGCCGTCCGTGGCCCGCCCTGCGCCCCTGCGCCGTCCGTGGCCCGCCCCGGGCCTGCGCCCCGGACGGTTCGTCCGTTCGTCCGTTTGGGTTCTTGACGGGGCCTAGGGCGTTTGGCATAGTGGTCCCCGAACGGCCCCGCCGGGGCCGACGAACCGGGAGGAACCGGATGAACGGATGGGAGTGGCACCGCCACGACGGGCCGGACGGCGCGTCGGAGTGGCAGGGCATCGGGGACGACGCGGTGGCGTTGGTCCGCCGGGTCGGGGATGCGTTCGTGGCAACCGTCACGGACGAACTGTGCGACGGTGTGTACGAGGTCTCGCACCGGAACCCCGAGGTTCTGATTGGATCCATCGAAGGGGCCGAGCACCCGTCGATGTGGTTCCGGGCATCGAACCGGCCGGTGCTGTGCGCCGTGCGGGTCATCGACCCGGGGATCTGACCCCCCGCCCCCCGGCCAACCGGCCGGGGGGCACCCCCCCCCGGGCCACCCGGCCCGGGGCCAACCGATGGGAGAACCGAATGTACGGATGCGAGTGGGAGTTTCGGCACGGCGGGTGGTTCTGGCACCTGCGAGGCGAGAACGTAGAGGTTCAGGTGGTCCCCCGCTATAACGGCGGGTGGCAGGTGGTCCTGTTCGACATCGAAACGGCGCAGGTGCTCCGATTCGTTGACCACTACGACACGGCAGGCGAGGCGAAGGCGTCGGTCGGCCACGCGAACCGATGGGGCCTGATCTTCCACCCGGACCCCGCCGTGGCCAGCCGGTTCGTGGCGGCCCGGGCACGGGTGGCCCTCGGCTAGCCGCCAACCCCTCGGACCCCCCGCTTCGGCGGGGGGTTCGCCCTCCCGAGATGGATACACCGAGGGAGAGGTGTGGAGTGCGCGTTGTGCGCTAGCGGGGCCGGGCGGGCGCTGAATCTGCGAGCCAGATAGCCGCAGAGAACGCCCGTTGCCGTTGGCCTAGGCCTGTTGCTGTGATGGAGTGTGTGACTGAACGCGTAGCGTGGTGGCCATCGTCACGCTCCGTGGCCGGTGCGAACCGTCACGCTCCGTGGCGCGACGAACGCCCAGCGTGAGGGTCACGCTCCGTGGTGGATCGGTCACGCTCCGTGAGCCTCACGCTCCGTGGTGGGCGACCACGCCCGGTGAGGGGCCGGGAGAACCTCAAGGCAGGCTCAAGAACCTCAAGGCGGGCTCAAGATTCAGACTTGAGCCTACCCGGAGCATTCCTTGAGGTTCCCCTGAGGTTGGGGTGGTACGGTTCCCCTCGTACCCGGCGGGACCGGCCCGGGGGTACGGAAGGGAGGTGAGGCCCCATGTACATGATCTGGAACTACTACCGGCAAGCGCCGGAGTTCGGGTTCGGGATCATGACCCGGGACCGCGCTCTTGCCATCGCAGGCAAGAGCCAGCGGTTCGGGGTCATCTTCGCCCCGTACATGATCGGCCAGATCGAGGCCTAAGGCCCCGATCATCGCAAGGCGGGGAGGGGGCCGGTCCCCCTCCCCGGTTCCACCCCCGGGACCGTCCCGGGGATCGACCGAAGGGATCGACCGATGAAGGATGCGATCATCGGAACGGCGATCATCACCGCGCCGTTCTGGATTCTGGCCATAGCCGGGCTCGTATGCGATGCCATCGACCGGCGCGAGGCTGGCTCCCGCCAGCGTCACCCCTCGAACCACTGAGGCGAGCAGCCCCCGGCCTTCGGGCCGGGGGCACTTCGCCAAGTTGGGCCGTCGCTGAATCATCGTATGCTGCGGCTCGATGAGAACGACGGCTAAGCTTGGCCTAGTGCCTGAGCCTGAGTGGAATGTGCGTCCGATCCAAATCTCACGCTCCGTGAGCGCATCACCACTCCGAGTGGTCGCCTCAGGGCCGTCACTCTCCGTGGTCAGACCGTCACTCTCCGTGGTATCCCGGCCTTGAGCATCTCTTGAGCCGCCCGATGCTTGACCCGGGGGGCCGGGTGCGCGATGATGCCCTCATGGCAGCAGCGAGCAGCCCCGACATGACGGCCCGGCGTGGCCAGCCGTCACCGACCGCGCAGGCGGACCCTGCGCCCCTCTCCAAGGCCGCACGGCGGCGAGAGGTCAAGGCCGCACGGCGCCGGGAGGCCGCAGAGGCTCCCCGGTGCCGGTACTGCGGGCGGAGGGCGACCGGGACCTACCGGGTCCACACCGGCCTCTGGGAGGGGGTGATGCCCCTCTGCGGGTACCACCTCGCTAAGGCCGACAAGGCCGCTCACACGGTCAGCGTCAAGGAGGTCTGACCCGGCCCGGCCCGCCCCTCCGGGGGCGGGCCACCGCCGACCCGAAGTGGATACGGCGAGGCACGAGAGTGGAGTGTATGGCTGCAGCCGGGGCGGGCTGGCGCTGAATCGGTGAGCCAGCAGGCCACCGAGAACGCCAGCTAACGCTGGACGGGTACGGGATGCTGGATGGAATGTGCGCCCGATTGGATGCTCACTCTGGGTGGCAACGCACTCACTCTGAGTGAGATAAATCTTGAGGTTGCCTTGACCCGTTTCGTTCGGTCGGCCCTACGGGCGGCCCTATGATGCCTACTGAGCGGTCCCGCCGGGGCCGACGAGCAAGGGGGCGCCGATGCGCTGGAATCACGACCGTAAGGGCGACACCTATTGGGCGGACGACCGGCCCGGTACTTGGTGGATCGTGCCGCACTATCTGGACCGCTGGGCCGACGTTGCGAACGGGTCGCCCGTTACGTCCTACGTCGTGTCCTACGCCGAACCGTGGGAGGACGTTCGGGACCCGCACACTCGTGCCGCAACGTGGGCGCGGGCCGTTGTGCGAACGGTTGACGAGGCAATCCTCCTCGTCGAATCGGGCGAGATCCACAAGATCGCAGAGCGGGTCCGCACGTGGGACTACAACTGCGAGCCCGGCTGCTGCTCCTGAGGCGAGCCCCCCGCTCCGGCGGGGGGTTTCGCCAACCTCAAGTGGATACAACGAGCCAGAGGAATGGAGTGTGCGGCTGCGAGGGGCTGGGCTGGCGCTGAATCCGTGAGCCAGAAGGCCACGGAGAACGCCAGCCGACGATGGAGCGATGCGAGAGCCGATGTGGAACGTATTTCCGATCTGACTCTGGGGTGGTGAGGGTCCGTCATCGGTCCCGCCCGCCCTGCGCCCCTGCGCCGCCCGTGGCCCGCCCTGCGCCCCTGCGCCGCCCGTGGCCCGCCCTGCGCCCCTGCGCCGCCCGTGGCCCGCCCTGCGCCCCTGCGCCGCCCGTGGCCCGCCCTGCGCCCCTGCGCCGCCCTGCGCCCGGGCGGTTCCCGGACGTTTCGCGGTCGCCCGGAAGAAACTATTGACGGCCCGCTAGGGCCATGCTTAGATACCCCTATCGCACGTTGTGACTGACGGCGAACGGCGAGAGTCGGGTAGCACCGGGACCGGCCCGGTACCCCGGAACCGCCGGGACGGGAGGTGAATCTAATGATGACTGAGAAGGACGCTCTACTGAGCGCTCTCTCCGCCGCAATCGCGGTGGTTCAGGCTGAAACGGCGGCGAGCCGTGCGGCCGATCCCGCCGTGGCGCTGGCGCACCGGGTCGGCGCTTACGCCGCGCTGACTCGGCAGGTGGAGAACCTCTCCGGCACGACGGGCAGTAACGCCCGCATCCGCACCGAGGCGGTTCTCGAATCCGTGCGGCAAGCGGCAGAGTCTCTGAGTCTGCGATTCATCGTCGCAGAGATTCAGATTCTCGACTGAGAGCCGGGCAAGGGGAGGGGGCCGGTCCCCCTCCCCTCCGCCTGCCCGGGTTGGATGCGGCGAGACTGAAGACTGGAGTGTGCGGTTGTGGGGGCTGGGCTGGCGCTGAATCTTCGAGCCAAAGGCCGAAGAGAACGCCAGTCGTCAGTGGACCATACCTGAGTCGTGAGTGGAATGTGTGTTCACTCTGCGTGGCCGCATCCTCACTCTCCGTGACCTTCGGCTTGAGGATCTCTTGAGCGTTTAGGGGGTTGTTTCTTGAGGTTGGCCGTGGTTCAATACTCCCAGCCCGGCAACCGACCGGGGAAACAAGGAGGGACCCCGTGGCAGCACGGACCCCCAAGGCAGCCGTCAAGGTTGCTCCGGCCACCGCCAAGGTGCGGACGGCCATTGCCAGCCTCCGAGCGGAGGGAAACTGCAAGGGCGAGCGCGCCGCGCTTGAGGCCTTGGTCACCGCGGGGATTACGTTCCCCGTCGCCCTGCCGTCGTCCTGCCTCAAGGTGAGCGCGGCGGTGCGGGACGCCGTGGCGGCCAGCCTTGGCATCGACGCGGTGATCCTGCCGTTTGAGTTGGCCAAGGATGCGCCGGGCCGATCGACCCCCGAGTCGATGCGGATCTACCTTGCCAAGTACGTCCTGCCCGCGTTCCCCGCGCTGGCAGCGTCGTGGGACCGGCTGCTGCTGGCGGCCAACAGCGACGGCCTGCCGACGCTGTACCCCATCGACCTCTAGGGGTCGGCCACCGGCCCCCCGCTCCGGCGGGGGGCCAACGGCCAGCTAGGCTGGATACAGCGAGACTGGAGAGTGGAATGTGCGGCTGCAGCGGGGGCGGGCTGGCGCTGAATCTGCGAGCCAGCAGGCCGCAGAGAACGCCAGCCGTCACTGGGATGATGCTGGATGCGAGATGGAATGCGTGCCCGATCCATTTCTCACTCTGCGTGGCCGAATGACCACTCTCGGTGAGATAAATCTTGAGGTTGCCCGAAGGTTCCCTTGAGGTTCTCTTGAGATTCGCTTGGTACAGTGCTCTCATCCCGGCGACGGACCGGGCACGAGAGGAGGCACCGTGACGGTGCGAATCCGCAAGGCAACCAAGGCAAGGTTGGCCGCAATCGCCAAGCATCACGAGGCGGCCAAGTGCAAGTACCCGCGCGAGGCTCTCATCGCCACGCTCTCCGGCGGCGTCACGTTCGACGTTGCGCTCCCGGCGGGTACCCGCAAGGTTCCGGCGAACGTCCGCGAGGCGGTCGCCGCGAGCATCGGGGCGACCAAGGTGACTCTCCCGTTTGAGTTGGCCAAGGATGCTCCGGGCCGTTCGACGCCGGAGAGCATGAGGCTCTACGTCGCCAAGTACCTCCTCCCGGTGTGGCCGGAGTTGGAGGCGGCGTGGCAGTCCCTCATCCTCGTGAGTGACGAGGCGGGTCTCCCGGTCCTCTACGCCGTGGAGGACTGAGAGCGGCACCGGCCCCCCGCTTCGGCGGGGGGCCACCGCCGACCTAGCATGGATACGGCGAGTCGGAAGAGTGGAATGTGTGCCCGGAGCGGGGGCGGGCGGGCGCTGAATCTGCGAGCCAGAGGCCGCAGAGAACGCCAGCCGTCCGTGGACACATACCTGATGCGGAGTGGAGTGTGCGTCCGATTCTGGGACCTCACGCTCCGTGGTGGATGGTCACTCTAGGTGAGAATCGTCTTGAGGGAATCTTGAGCCGCAGAATACCGGGTGCGCCTAATGACGCGGCTATGTTGGTCTCCATCGGCGCACGGTGCGCCGATCCCCCGGGAGGGGGTGGCAAGGGAAGGGGCCGACCGTGAAGGTCACCCTGAAGGCGCTCAGCGCCACCCGTCAGAAGAAGGTCCGCGACGCCATCGCGGACCAGAAGGTCCGCAAGGTCCGCGAGGACCTGCTCACCGCGCTGTTCGGTGGCTTCACGCTCACGGGGGCGCTCCCCCCGTCGTGCGAGAAGGTCAGCGTCAGCGTCCGCACGACCGTTGCGACGGCGCAGAAGGTGGACACCTTCACGCTCCCGACCGACTGGTCCGCTCCCGGGCGGTCCACGGTGGAGAACGTGCGGCTTTTCATCGGGAAATACCTTCTCCCGGTGTGGCCCGAGCTCGCCGCGGTGTGGGCCGACGTTCTGCTCGCGGAGAACGAGGACGGCTTGCCGACCTTGTTCCCCATCGAGCGGGGCTGATCCACCGGCCCGGCCCCCCGCTCCGGCGGGGGGCCACCGCCGACCTGCGTTGGGGATGCGAGAGCGTCTGCGTGGAGTATGTGCGCCGTAGCTGCGGGGCGGGCTGGCGTTGGCAAATTTGGCCCAAGCCAAATTTGATACGCCAGCGCCCTTTGGCATCATACCAAATTTGGGATGGAGTGTGTGCGATTTGGTAGAACCTCTAGATTTGGCAAGCCCCTCTAAACAAATCGGCGCTACGATGCGACTCGGCCCACCTAGGCGGCTGTGATGGTCCACAGCCGGTCGGGGCAGGCCCGCACCGGGAAGCAGGGGATACCAAATTGGACAACACGACGCAGGAGATCATCGAGATGCTGGAGGGGCTGTCGTTCGCGCTCGGCGCTGCGGCCACGCTCGTCCGGGACGGCGAGTACCTGCCCGCGATCACGGCCGCGATGGCCACGGCCCGACTGCTGGAGGTGACCGGCCCTGTGCTGTGCGCCGACGCGATGGGCAAGGGCCTCACGCTGGAGGAGATCGACGCCGCGATGGAGAACGGTGTCGTCCTCACGACGGCGGAGGGTGAGTACGTCGGGGCCATCGACATTCGGCCCGAGGACTTCGCCTAGGGTTGGTACCCTGCCAAATCAATCGGGGGTCGGGTTCGCCCGGCCCCCTTTTGATTGCGCTTCAAATTTGGCAAGGTATCAAATTTGGCTGGCGTAGCCAAATTCTGCCGGAAGGCAAATTTGGATGCCAGCCAAACTTGGCAACATAGCAAATCAGGATATGGAATATGGCTACATACCAAATCAGGGATGGGGGCGATTTGTTAGGTCCCCAAATTTGGGCAAGGGATTCCAGCATCTGGAAGGGCAAGGTTCTTGAGCTAATCTTGACCCGTAGAATGCCGGTAGGGGTGCCGGTATCGACTACCATGATCTTCGTCGGGGAGGTACCCCGGCAAGCTGCCGAAAGGTGAGAATCATGGCAGGCTCCACCGGCAAGGCCCCCGGCACCGGGGATGACTTCATCGACCCGAACGAAGTCAAGGTGTCCCCGCGAGGCCGGAAGGCCACCATCGACCCGAAGCTCGTGGAGGCCCTGAAGGCCATCCCGAACGGCAAGGTCGGGCGGCTCCGCTCCACGGTCGGGTCCGTCCCGAAGGCCGACCGCCCGAAGGTGTCGGCCACCATCCGCAAGCACTGGAAGGTGGCGCACCCCGGTACGGACTGCCGGATCGACTTCGACCCGGAGACCGGCATCCCGCAGGTGCGGCGCAAGTAACCGCCGCACCCACCGTCGAAAGGCCCCCGGCACCTGCCCGCCGGGGGCCTTTCGCTATGTCCTCAAATTTGGTAAGGTAGCAAATTTGCTGAGTCCGCAAATTTGGCATGATGCCAGATTTGGCGGGCGCTCCAAATTTGGCTAGCGCCAAATTTGGGATGCCCGGCCGATTTGGCATGATAGCAAGTTTGGTATGGAATACATACGGGATGCGATTTGGTATGGTACCAGATCCGATACCGCCCCCGATTTGGTATGATGCCCGATTTGGGCCGGAATCTTCCAGACTCTGGGAACCTCAAGAGTAGGTCAAGAATCCCAAGAATCGGCCCTACGATGCGAACCGGGCAAGGCGTATCGGTTACAGTTCTAGGGCTGGCAACAAGGCTGGCACCCGGGCAGGGTCCGGGATCACAAGGAGAGTGGCATCATCGCTACGAACCAGAACCAGAACAAGGGCGGAGGCGACGAGTTCATCGACGCCTCCGAGGTCAAGGTGTCGCCCCGGGGCCGCAAGGCGGTGATCGACCCCCGCCTCGTCGCAGCGCTCAAGGCGATCCCGGCGGGCAAGGTCGGCCGCCTCAAGGCGACGATCGGATCGGTCCCCAAGGCGGACCGGCCCAAGGTGTCCGCGACGATCCGCAAGCACTGGCACGTCGCGCACCCGGGTACCGACTGCCGGATCGACTTCGATCCCGAGTCGGGCATCCCGCAGGTCCGCCGCAAGTAGCGGATCTGGCAGGTCAGCAAATCGGGGGTCGGGTTCGCCCGGCCCCCATTTGTTGCGTCCTCAAATTTGGCAGGCTAGCAAATTTGGCAGCCTCACAAATTTGGCGGGCGTTATCAAATTTGGCTGACGCCAGAATTTGATATGCCCGCCCGATTTGGCAACATATCAAATTTGGGATGGAGTACGCATGCGATTCGCTATGATACCAAATCAGCCTCCGGGTCGCTGCCAAATTTGATATGGGGATGCCGGGTTGGGGTTCGGCTCTGTGGTACGCTCTGGGCACCGGGACGGTCCCGGTGCCGACTAGATGTTGGCAATAAGAATGGAGAGGCAAGTGCCTACCAAAACGCCTGAGAATGGAGATGAGTTTATCTCCGAGAATGAAGTGCGAGTTTCCCCGCGTGGCCGGAAGGCTGTGTATGATGCCAAACTGATCGAGGCTCTGCGCTCGATTCCGGCTGGCAAGGTCGCACGGCTCTCCGGTTCGATTGGCTCTGTTGCCAAGTCGGACCGGCCCAAGGTCAGCGCGGTGATCCGGAAGCATTGGCGAGTTGCCAAGCCGGGCACCGAGTGCCGCGTGGACTTCGACCCGGAGACGGGCGTCCCGCAGGTCCGCCAGAAGTAACTCTGGCATCCTGCCAAATCGGGGGTCGGGCGAAAGCCCGGCCCCCTTTTTGCGGCCCCTCAAATTTGGTAGCATGGCAAATTTGGCGGGCGTTACCAAATTTGGCCCGAGCCAAATTCTGGTATGCCCGCCCGATTTGGCAAGTAAACAAACAGATGCTTGGAACGTGCGATTTGGTAAGAACGATTTCCGAATATCAGGATTATTGTATCTAATTACGTAAAGGGTATTTATATTATTTTTAAAACAGGAAGACATTACGACAGCCGTAATCATCTTAAAAATTTGCATAAAAAACTTTTTTTATTTCGCCGCCGAACCCCCGACCCATTGAGAAATAAAGATCGTTCCGTTACCCCGACCCATTCCGAGCGTGGTACGATCTCAGGTGCCAAGTTAGGCGTCGCTCTAAAGGATGGATAAATGGATACAGAAAATAAAAAGAAAGTTTCGTCACCCGCAGCGGAAAAGGCAGCGGCAAAGAAGCAGATCAACCTTATTGCAAGGGTTGATCGTTCTGAGATGATTTCATTCTTCCAGAATAAGTCGGGATTTGCGTCGCTTCCCGGCTATGCGGAAGATGCTATCAAATCGCGTGAGAGTCGGATTGTGAATAAGCCTAAGGGTTGGGTTGTCCCTTCCGCTTGCTATGGGCGCAAGAGTGAGCCCACGGCTACGATGCGGGAAACGATTCGTGGTTGGATCAACAAGCACCTTACGCAATACATTCCCGAAGGCTCAAAGGTTATGGTTTCCTTTGAGGATTGGCACGAGGATGGCCCTCGTGTTGTCATCTACCGAAAGGTGTGGAAGTGATGAACTTGGACCCGGAAATCGCTAACAACGAGTTGTTCTTCACGAAGATCTTGGACAACACGTGCGTGACCGATACCACGGAAATCTACTACGATGGGGAAATGCGCGAAGCCAACATCGTGGAGTTGGGTACGTGCTGTTCTACCGCAATCGTTACGTTCATCCGTGTGAATGCGGATGAGGTTGTGGTTGTGGATGTCAAGTTCAGTTCCGAAGTGAGGATGGTCTGAGAATGGCAATGACGAAGAAGCACCGTTTCATCCAGACCTGCCCCTATGGGTGCTGTACCGAGGTTGGGAATCCGAACGGTGGCAAGTCAAAGAAGTTGGCTAATCGGTTGTCCCGGCGTCGGGCTAATCGATTCTGGAAGCGAGAGGAGCAATAGAAATGGAAACCGAATGGTTCCAGAACCGCATTGCGGAACTCAATGAGGAAAACCAAAAGCTTGAGGTTCGCGTTGACGATCTGATGAGGATCATCGCCAAGAAGGACGATTACATCCTCAGTCTGGTAATGAAGTTGGATTCGATTCAGGAAGGAGAGTAAGATGGGGCTTTACGCAATCGTCATCAAGTTCCCGCACGAGAATCACCTTGAGGAAGATGAGGTGGTTCTCACCCATTGTATCGGTAACGCCTTCTCTCTGGAGGAGGCTTACGAGAAGATGGAGAAGATCAAGAAGCGTTTTGAGGAAGAGATTACCCAAACGCATCGGACCAAGGAATACATCATCGGTCTTATGGCGCTTCCCGAAGATGATTTCGAGTTCGAAAACGCCATCAGGTACAACATCGACAAGGCATCGTACTCCTACTAGGAAAGGAAAACGAAATGCCCGCTGAAATGAATGACGAGCAGAACACCGCAATGGCAAATGGATACTTCTTCGAGAAGCTGATCCTGAATGCGTGCGCTTATGACTCAACGGAACTGTACTACGATGGGGATATGCGTACCGCTTACATCTACCACTTCGATCTCTGCTGCGTAGAAGCCTACGTCACGGCTATCATCATCAGCAACGAATCGGTCATCATCACCGATGTGACATTCAAGAAGGAAGGAGAATAGAAATGAAGCGTCTCAAGTGTTTCATCAATCGAGTAAAGGCTCGTGTATTCGATGGCCGAATCTGGGACGGTCACTGTTGGGATTCCTTCAACGGAATCGATACTGTCTACTGTGTAGACTGCGGAAAGAAAGAGAGGGTCTGAAATGAATTGGTCGTTCTTGGTGATCGATTTCATCATCTTCACCGTGGCCGCATCGGTTGGCTTCATCTTTGGAGCTTTCTGGGTGGATTCGGAGTTCGAGAAGGATTCCGCATACCTTGCGGCTGAGGTTGAGAATCTCAATGACGCTCTGGCTGCGCTCAACGATTCCTACAACCAAGAACTGATGAATGGCGATAAGATGTTTATCGCACTTCAGCGGGCTACGGATGAGCTTCAGAAGAATAATACTGAACTCCGTAAACTGATTGATGAGAATGATAGCCTCAAGAAGGCGTTACGAGCAGCCAAGCAATAAGGGAAAGGGGTTCTGGATTAGATTCCGGAACCCCTTTCCTTTTTTTTATTTTTTATATTTGCCATCATACCAAATTTGCCACCATACCAAATTTGGCGGGCGGAGCCAAATTCTGGCCCGAGCCAAATTTGGATGCCCGCCCATTTTGGCAACATAACAAATCAGAGATGGAATCCATACCAAATTTGATTTTCAAACAAATTTGGCGGCAGGGCAAATCTGATTTTAAAAAATAAAATAAATATCTCGGGATCGGGGCGGGACAGATGTCCCTCACTACCTCACCTTTAGATACTCCTATAGGGATCTGGAATAGATGAGTCCGAAAGATCCCGCCCGGAATGTTCGGGTTAGATGTTGCCCCGAAAATGGGCACAAAAAAAACGGCCCTTTCGGGCCGCAATAAAAAACTTTTTTATTGTCGAGAATATCCGGCGGGATATTCCTTGAAATAACACCCCTGTTATTACTTTCTCTATCTGTAGAGATATAAAGGGATTCCTAAAAACCCGCAGATGTGGAGATATTCGTTCCAACATCTTTCATTATGTTTTGTAAAATAGAAGACATTACGAGGGGCTTAATGCCCCTGAAAAATTCTTTTATTTTATTTATTTTTTATTTATTTTGGGGCTGTTTTAGGGAGAAATAATATTTATTTATATCTTTTCGGCAATTTTTGCCCCTATTTGGGGCGCTTATTATATGTACGCAGAAACCCGTCATTCAATTCTTAGGGCTATTTGGAACGTTGCACGGGCTTATTGCCCTACTCTCACCCCTATATCTTTCCTATACTGAGAAGGATATGCTCCTCAGTCCCGCCAATTTTCATTCGTGATCTCTTGATGAAGTTCATTCCCATAGTCATCGTAGACCGTAAAGGTTTCCGTTACCGACGTAGGGTCTGAAGTAATATTCCAAACCGCGTCCTCAGGCGTTTCTGATTCTATGAGATAGGTAGAGTGAGTTACTACTGTAACGATATAGGTTTTCATCTTAACCCCGATCATTCTTAAAGTCTTGAAGGTCAGAGTAGACCTTAACCTCAACATCTTCCGCAGTCAGATAGCCAATCTCATCGAACATGATTTCGGCATCTTCCTTCCTATCAGCCTTGACTTTCCAAAGCTCATCTCGGACTACATGCACATAGAAATAAGGCATCAGATATTCCTCTCATACTTACGAAGAGTCCAGATGTCAGCAGTCAAATCTTCATCTTCAAGAAACTGGAAGATGCTCTTCTCTAAGTCATCAACGTCAACAGCTGCGAACTGACATTCCACTTCGCCATGCTCTTCGGTATGCAAAGTAACGTGATATCTATTCATATTTATACACTCCTATTCATAAAAAACCTTTATCCAAATCCTTAGGATTCAGACTTAGACTTATCCGTAACAAATTCGATGATAAGAGCACCATCATCTTCGGATTCTGGGGCATAATCGTCAAGGAGATTCTCTGCGATTTCCCGCCATCTCACCTCCGAGAAACAGGCTTCAATCATATCGAAAACGATAGGCAAATCACACTTGGTATGAACGTAGATTTCATCGTTCATGAAATCCCGAAGAGAATAGCCGAGTTCATGAACAGCATCTTCCGACTCAAGATGCTCCTTGGTAATCCGATGCATTTCCTCATACCAGTACCCATCATTTGACATATGACTCCAGAAGAGCCAAGTCTCATAATTTGCCCATCCGTTATGCGTCATCGTCATCTCCAATCAGTTCGATAGAAGCGTCAGTAGGGTACTCACCATACTCTTCTTTATAGGAATAGGAAATCAAAGACCAAATGGCCTCACTATCCATATCATACTCCCAGATAGATTCAATACTATCTCCATCCGGGGTGGGGAGTGTAACCTTATACTTAGGCATAGTCTAGCTCCTCAATGTCAATATCATCATAATCTTTGCCATGCTCTTCGCGACAGATGGATGCTACCACATCAGCAAGTCCCCAAGCATCCATTTCAATGTCAAATTCTTCGCAAGAAGTCCATCCGCCATCAATCTTATAGCTGACGTTATACTTAGGCATCTTCGCTCACTTCCTCAACTACTGCAGCTTCAAGGTCAATCCACTTATCCCAAATAACCTTGCCATCGAGATAAGTCTCAAAAGCATCCTGCTCGTCCGCAGCCTCAATCTCATAGGTCATCTGAACAGTAGATGTCACGTGGTACTTAGGCATCTTCATCATCCTCGTCATCAAGACCCTCAATAACCACATGGTTAAGGGCTTCACATTGGATCAGATATTCCGCAGCCTCATAGCTTTCAGCCATAATCATAAACTGCGGGATGGGATTCTGCGTAACCATATACCGCTTGAGAGTCTTTTCCTTAGACATCTTGCTTCTCCCCTACTCCATAGATGTTGTATTCGAAGTCCAATACGGCCCACCCAGTCTTATTGCTGATGGCATCGGCAATAGATTCGCCAAGGTCCGTATTGCTCATACTAACAGGAACTGCAATAGGCTGAGCAAGAACACTTTGACGGATTGCTACTTTCTCTTCAAAAGTAGGTTCGATACCATCATCGGTAGTCCAGTCAAACTTCACATCATGGATATTGATATAATAAAGATTATTCATGATTACCTCCGGTCACCACTTCCGATATGTCGATATGAACGGGAAGGCTTGATAAAGCCATTGAGCCAATAAGAATTTCAACAACCTCTTCCTCCGATTCAGCCACAATTTCCCAATGCTTATTGCCAATACTGGCGAGGAAGAGTTTATACATCTTCGGGGATCTCTCCATAACGAGCCTTAGCAACTTCTGGATCAATCTCATTCATCTCAAACCAAGGCATATGGTCTAAGACTTTCTTGCCGTGCTCCCAATACCCATCTACAGCCTGACCTTCGTCCTCAGCCCAAACGAGCCAAGCTTCATCATACATAGCCTGAGCGAGAAACAACTTCTTCTTTGCCATAACAACTCCTGTCGATAAAAAATGGATAAGGGCGGATTGCCTTCTCCGGGCCAATGAATGCATGTTCCCATCTTCCGGTTAGTATACGATACGTTTCCCCACAACCACACAAAAAAGAAACGTATAGCAGGCAACCCCTCACACGAGAAAGGAGGATCGCGCTAGCCCCTATCCAAACCTAAACCTATTCTTCGTCTTGGATGCGGTCAGCCAAGATATCCTGAGACATATAATCTGCCGTAGCGTCCATTCGAATCACATCCGGCACATCGATGCCCATCAAAAGCGACATGGCAAACGCCAGAGAATGATATGACCGAATGCAAGCCATAATCATCTTGAATAAGCCATCTTCCTCGTCAAGCAGAGGATAAACTGAAGTTTCCATCAAGTGGGAGATCAGTTGCTCATCACGACTGTGCAAAGCCATAGCTAATGCACGAGCTGTCTCTGAGTAAGGGGCATCATCAATGATGCTATACTGATGATTATTATCACTGCTCATTGTTATCTACAATCCCATCATTGTCACCAATGATATATCCGAGGAGAAACAGAAAGATATCACGCTTCTCTGGGCCAGTAAAATTAGAGAAATCACTTGCGGCTAAATAAGTATTGGCCATTTTGTAATTTTCGATACTATCATATTCTGATAGCACGATCTCATTTGGTTCTTGGGTGAACCCTTTGATGATATTCGAAATCCATCGAATATGAGCGTAGTCATCAGTCACTTGAATCACCAACAACATCGATCAAGGCAGTCCGAGCCTCAACAAAACACTCTTCCGCAATCTTCCACGCCTGCTCAAACGTTGGCGGATTTCCCTTGTCGTCTCCATGATGAGTAAAGGCATCCACACACTGATTATTGGAGTAGATATTAAAAGTAGAGCCGCCAGCCCACTCAACCTCTAGATACCAATCACTATCCAAGTCCTCAAGAACTTCATCACGGAATCGCACATAAACCTTGCTATCTCCATCACCGTACATCAGTCACTCCAATCTTCTCTAATAGATTCAATAGTTACCTCTACAAAGTCAGACTTCTTGACTTCTTGATTATCGTTATCACGCACTCTACGATACTCTTCAAGAGTCATCGTATCGTCATCCATACCCCACATAAGACCATCTCTACCCATATTACTTTCCTAACTCCATCTGGAACTTTTGCTTCGTCTTAGACGGAGCATTAGTCCGAAGGCCAATATAATGAATGATGTCATCCTCAGTCAAGAGAAGGTCATCCCAACGATTCTCTTTCTGGTTGGCAATTTTAAATAGGCCACCATAAAGTCGCTGATGAATGTCAGTCCGACGCCAGAACTCTTTGTAGTTCTTTTCAGTAATCAGAGGCATACCAATAGCAAGAGTCATAAAGACAACGCTCTTAGGAACAGGGGCAGTATCTTTATACTTTCCACCGAATCCATCGTCAACCTCAATCCACAACTTCTCTTTATTGATATCACACTTCCTAAAGTCGAAGTTCAAGCTCATAGCTGATTCTCCAGTCGAGTCTTAAGATCGAGGATAGCGCCAATATCATTAGCCTCAATAATATCAGCAATCTCTGCAAACGTAGCGCCAGCATCATTCAGACCCGAAAGGAACTCCTGAGTTCTCTCAAACAATCCCATATCAGTAGCCACATCTTCATTGATAAGAGTACCGTTGCTATCGTCATGGATATTATGAACGTTCTCGTTCAGAACATAATATCCACCATCACCATTAGGCTCAGGCTCTAGCCACGTTACAATATCAAAATTATCGTCGTACCAACCACCGCTAATGGTATCCAGAAGAACACCAAGACAGCAATATGAGTTATGAATTTCAACAACCGAACCTTCAGCAGGATCTGCAAGCCCTTCGATAACGCGAAGGTATCCCTTAGCCTGATCAAACTTACCGCTACGCAGAGCGTAAATCCAATCCGTAGCGTCGAGCTTCGACTCATCATAAAGTCTAGTGTCGGTCATCTTCTCAACCGTAATGGCATCTACACTCTTAGAGATATGCGAAATCAGGTTTTCGTTTCTGACTTGCTCAGGAGACTCAATATTCTGTTCCATATCACTTCCTTACTGTTGTTAGTTTATATTAGGACTGTTCTAGATAATCTTCGTAATACCAATACGAAAGAGTAGTTGCGAAGTTTCTGAACGAACCCTCGCCAATGAGGAAATCCATATCCTCAAACGATAGGCCAGCGTATACAAGACGGTCAAGAAGTTTCGTGTCGAAACCGATAACAATATCTTCGTATACACCATGCTTAGTGCAACGAACGTCAATATAACAATCACATTGACGATACTGACCGATAAGATGAAGAAACTGAATCTTTGTCTCATCAGTATAGATATCTAGATTTGGATAATACGGTTTCGCCATCATAGTCCCCTTTCGTTGTTAGTAGCCCCGGTGGGATTCGAACCCACACACTATTACTAGTCAAGGATTTTAAGTCCTCTGCGTCTGCCATTCCGCCACGGGGCCAAACCTCAATCAGTCAACCTTAGCGTAGTCAATAGAGTCTGACTCTTTGACTAACTCGTTGAACCGCTGCCCAACAGAGTCAGCAGAAATAACTGCTCCGAAGATACTGTTCGATACTGGACTATAGATGTATCTAGATCCAGTATTAAAGGTTACAAGCAGACTCTCGGTATTAGGGTCAAACTCCATTTTATCAATTGTACTGCTGTCTGTAATAACTACAGTACGGCTGAAGATAATAGGATCACTCTGCTTCGACAATTTCCCAATCCGCTTCTCGTTGATTAAAAGCCAATCCCTGCTGACCGTCCAAGGTGAACACCAGCAGAATACCATTCTGCTCAGTAACAGGGATAAACCTATTACCTAAATTAGCTACTTTCTCTCTCGATCTATCCCCGACAGAACCTACTTTAGGGGTAATGATTACATGATTTGCCATTTTCTACCTTTCCCTTTCGTGATTTGGTACTGCTACGCTCGCAACGTTCTTCATATTATACACGCTCCGGGGCAGGGATTCGAACCCCAACTAAAAGGACCAAAACCTTTTGTGCTGCCATTTACACCACCCCGGAAATACCGCTTACCTAGTGGCTAGCTTATACGTTGCAAGATTGATAACGTGATTGAGAACCTCAGCAAAGGTTCGCTCATCGGTAATCAGATTGACAACAGAACCAATAGCCATAGCATAGTCATCATCAATAACCTGATGCTTGTTCTTAGTCTCAGTCACGGGCTCCGGCGTAATAACCTTAGGCTTCACAAGACGCAGGCTTGCGTCAATAGACCAATCCTTAGGCATACCACGGTCCAGCAAATCACGTTCCACATTCATACGGAAGATTTCCGGAACCGCACGATGACCGTAGCCAAGACTTCTATCGATTCCATCTCTAGGTTGTCCACCGTTTACGATACGCAGATACTCACTTCTAAAGCTCTGCAGAGCCTTGTTGATAGTAGCATCTTTATCTCCATTGCAATGAGCAGCGTGACGGGTAAAGTTCTTGCCCGTAGAAGCAATCTCACACTTGGGGCAAACCTTAGCACCACTAAGAGCCTGACGCTCAGGGTTCATCATACACGCATTGATATGCTGACCAAGCTTTACGAAAGGAACTGCACAATGCGGGCAACTTACCGTACTAACAGACTGAACACCTTTCTTACGCAGAGTCTGCTTCAAGATTTCAGTGTCAATCTTAGACTTGATAGTTTTCACCGTAGATTTCCTTCTTTCTTTGATTTACTTCGTCGGGGAGTAAGAACTTGTTGCTCTTAACTTTATTACATTTAGGGCATGATAAAACTAAATTACCTATTGCGTTTGTGCCACCCTTAGACCTTGGAATAATATGATCCATCTGAAGTTTGTCTTTGCCCGTTACGCATCCACAATAGTAGCAAACGTTACCATATCGCTGCAGCAACGTTTGCTTACGTCTTCGTCTATCTTTAGAGCCCATATTGTGATGACTACTCAAATTCTATCCTTTCCTCATAACGTTCCCAAGCCTCGGAAACAAGATGGACAATTGGTCAGAACAGCTCTTGCAAAGAACTGCGGTATTGTAATCTACATCCATAGGATCGATGTAACAACCGTAGCCGCCCTCAAAGCGAATGATAAGAGCATCTTCCGGATTTCCAAGAACACCGAAGATGACATCGCCACAGTTATCACAAGCACCATAGATATCTTTTTGCTGCATAAACAACTTATCACTTCCTTTCATTTATTAGACAGCGCCCCCGGTAGGATTCGAACCTACGACCAACAGATTAGAAGTCTGCTACTCTATCCACTGAGTTACGGAGGCATAAGTGGAGGGACTAAACAAAGTCTAATCCCTCCACTGCTTTCCAATGTAAGTTACTAACTTATAATATAATCTATGTCATTCCGGGTAACCACCGAAAGACATAGAGGATTTACCTGCTAATATTCGTACTGTTCGTACTGAATCATACAGTCAAGATAGAGAGTTTGGTTATCCTCAGTCTCCCAATCTTTCATACAGACAGTACGATAAGTACGCGTGGACTTATTCCATCCCTCATCGTCAATCCATACTTCGAGACCCTTTTCCTCATGCTTATCGACGGTGAAATCAATAATCTGAGAAAGATCGCCGGTATGAGTCATGACGTAATGTTCAATCTGATCCAGCGTCAGATTCTGAAAATCAGAATCAATGACGTTCCAGTCACGTTCATGGATTTCCATATCCATTGCAACTTTCTGGGCCGGAAGCCAAAGGCGACCGACAATCTGGATTGTGTAAACGACATTTCTCTTACTTGTCATTGTCATCCTTTAGCTTAGGAAGCTCATCCTCATTCCACTCGAAATAATCGGGTCCACGCATACTCGAAGTGGCATTCTGAACACTAAAGCCATACTCTACACGGTTATGAACATCTCCATCTTTATAGACATCATAACCGCTGAAATCCATACCGCACTCATCGTATGAATGATGAATAGAAATCTCAGGAAATGCGTTCGCCAACTTCTCAATAGCATTCTGAGGAGGACCCCAAGCAGACGCAAAACGAACACAGATATAACGACGACCGTTGTACTCATAGTCGTCATAGATTTCCGCATCAACGTCCCACTTAGTACCCCAATGCTCAATACGCCAGTTATACCAACCCTGACCATCAAGCATATCCTGTGGCGTAGGATAAATGCTATGCAGAGAAAAATCAGTATTCTTCTCTGGAGCATCAACCTTGGGCTTGACAAACTCCAAGACCTTGCCAATAGTTTCAGTATCACCGACAAGAGTGATATCATTATCACACCAGTTAGGCATTTCACTTCCTTTCTATAGTTGTTGATTATTACAGTGCGCCCAGCAGGAATCGAACCTGCAACCTTGAGATTAAAAGTCTCCTGCTCTGCCAATTGAGCTATAGGCGCTTATGTTATTTCTAACAGTACCCCTGACGGGACTCGAACCCGCAAACTTCACCTTGAAAGGGTGACGACTCTAACCACTTCGTCCACAGGGGCAAACCTTTATCTATACAAACTCTCGTCTATAGTAGCCGTTCTTGCTGCGTTCTTTCACGGCACTAATGATAGCATCTCGATTCTCTTCACCAAACTCGTAGCAAAGAAAATCGTGGTCAGCCTGAGAGATATGATATTTCTTATACAGCTTACTCTGCTCTACAGAAATCTCACCATACCACTCATTGAAAATAAGTTCAGTCACTTTGACGTAGCTCCATACTTATCTGTACGAATATAAATCTGACGAACCCACTCATAACCAAGAAAATGATATTGGCTATTGGGGTTTCTATAGATAGAAGAATGAATGATGTCATCGAAATCTTCATTCTTGGCTGAGTAGTTAGTCACAGCCTGAAATCCACGACGAATCATCTCAGTTTCATTGCCGTCAAAATACTTGTTCATTGCATACTGATAACCATCATCGTATACATACTCATACTCATCGTCCTTAATAGACGAAAGAGCATCCTCACAAAAAAACTGACCACAGATACATTGGTTAGAATCCATAATGTCAAGATTATCAGTATTAATCTGCATCCACCAGAGGGGATTCATAGAATCTAGCCAAGAAGCGCCACGCTCAACCATTTGAATCATAGCCGCTTCAGCCTTGAGATTATCTTCAGTCATAAGCCTAGTCATAGCATTTCTCCAGCCTCAGCCTTACGCTTCTCAATCTGAGCAATCCACTCAATAGCAAGAAACTCATAAATACGATGACGAGATCCAACACCAAAGTAGTGTGCCTCGTCTAGCCACTCATATCCCTCTCCATCATCATCCATCTTGTGAAGCAAATCCTGATGAAGATTGAAGCCGTAATAAGCAGCATCATAGGTATCACCATCGAAATACTCTTCGAGCATATAATGAAAGCCATGATCATAAAGACGAATAGAGTCCTCAAGATAACTCATAAAAAGCTGACCGGCAACGCACCCGTAACCGCTGGCGATATCAAGATCCTCAGTCTTAATCTGATTATACCAAGCATCTTCAAGGCCAAGGCCATCAAGAAACTTAGCGCCACGCTCAACATTGGCACTAAGTTCACGCATCATTCGAATATCATGCTCATTCATATTCTCAATCATCTCATTCCTCACAATCATGTCCATAAGCATACTCACAAGAGCACAGATAAATACCACACTCGCTACACTTACCATTACCCTTCATCATAATGGTAACCTCAGTGTAAGGAAGCATTCCATCAATATTCTGAAGATGATATGCTACGGGAAGTCCATCACAATCTTCCGTAGGTTCATGCCTAATGTAATCTTCGACATTCAAAGCCATAATAATCAGCTCCTTCCAGTGTTGTAGTAACGCATTTCCCGGTCATATTCATCTTGCAATCTGGCATCTGCAAGGGATGCAGCAGCTTCATTCGCAATCGCAGAATAAATCACCTGCTCAACGGCAAACTGAGCCGTAACAATATCATATTCCTCACCCTCTTCGGAGAAGAGAATGTTATACTCTCCGGTTTCCCGGTCACGAAACTCATCGAAAAAGTCAACGGCCCACGTTGCGACACCATCAACCTCATCCACTACAGCAAAGAAACGTGCATCCCAAGAATGATAAACTCCATCCTTGTTGTAGCCAGCACGCGCTCGCATAATCTCATGCTTCTCGTCAGATGGTTCCCAGACAATCATCGTTACTTCTTCTCCGTACTCTTGTCCATCACAGAAATCTTCTTGATGTAATCAATCTTGAGCGTACCAAAAGGCGTTTCCCACTCCTCATAGATAAGTTCATCCTTATCGTTGAACTTCTGCGAACCCTCAATAAGCTTGTTCGGAATAGCACCCATATTTACTTTACCTCCTAAAGATTGGGATTGATATTGTCATCAGTAAAAATATCAATCAGAGTATCAAAACAACATTCTTC
>Ga0208005_1000120_pt1 | contig 35110 bp, 48 predicted proteins | sample DEB19_08_DNA_3_FD_184530 | JGI IMG/M metagenome (GOLD analysis project Ga0208005, IMG submission 184530) | Aqueous microbial communities from the Delaware River and Bay under freshwater to marine salinity gradient to study organic matter... | ecosystem: Environmental > Aquatic > Marine > Coastal... | reverse complement strand
ACGATAATGGTGACGCCTAACATAAAGTAGGCCGCCTAAATATCCGGGCAAATACGTCACTGATATAGCCGTAACCTTAATGTGGACGCGGTTGTGGATAAAATAAAAGGCTGAGTTTTACGTCAAAATTAGTGAAATAGTCAACTATATGAATGAGCAGACAATCATAGACCAAATAGCCGAAGCTTTAGCGCCCGGTTTCCCAATCAATCAGCGCGTTTAGTTGGGCGCGGATTTCATTGCAGGTTGCGTAATTGTCTGTGACGGTTTCGGCAACGGTAGAGAGCGCAATTCCGCTGGGCGAATCAGCAAACTTGCTGGCGGTTTCAGAGAGTCGAGCTTCGGCGGCTGCGTTGTGCAGCAAGACGAAACCAACAGGCACAACACAGCGAGAGTCAGATAGCGTGGAGACATAGCGCGGCACCTCTTTGGTAATGTTTCTGTAGATGATTTTTTGTCTGGTTTTTTCTAAGGTAAGCTGTTTTTCTATCTCATCGCCCCTAGCCTGTTCCTTTTTAATCGCTTCGGCATAGGCTAGGGCTTGATCTCTTTGCTTCGCCTTTTCGTGTTGGCCACGCTCGAACCAGCCAGCAGAGAATAGACTGACTAGCATCAGGAACAGGGCTAGAAGCTTGTAGGGTAGAGGGATAATAGAGAACATTAATCACCCCCGCATAGTTTGCGCTCATAGGCGTCTTTAATTTTAGATTCAGCAAGCTTTTGCCAAGCCATATTTTCCGGGCTATCCGAACCACACAAGCAAAGTGGCGTTTTATGATCCACTACCCAACCAGGACATTTCCCCGTATTCAGCCCAGTAGACGGGCATGGGTTAGCACGTTTGAACAAAACCACCTGATAACTTGAGCGCTTAATTCGCCCGTTTTTATCACGCTCAGGAATACAATTAGCAAAGGCGCTAACCGTGAAAACAGTAAGTACGAAAGCAAGGATTAGTCTCATTTTTGATCCAGCGGCTTACTGGTGCGGAAGCGCAGCGCGATATTACCCACGATCACCGCGCCCATCAGGTAATGATAGAGCTTCGGCGGTAGGTAACTTTGTAGCTGAGGAAAAGCCAATTGTGCATCAGGAAGCCCAATAATCACGGCACCCATGAGCGAGTTAAACCAAATCGTGAGAGACTTGTGTAAATTCTTGAGTTTGTCAGCTAGTGCCATCGTAATCATCCCTTAAATCAAAATCATCACACTCAACCCGCATATACACCTTCATCACTAAATCAGGACTGAACGGGCATTCCTCACGGAATATCGGCGGATTGTTGCTAACTTCTATGCTCCACTCACGCCACTTGCACAACATGCAAAGTGGCCTAGGCAAGCGCCTGGTCGACGCCATCTTCTATCACCGCGTCAGGGTAGGCAACCCGCCCATTCTCATGGGCTATGATGGCCTTGGTTAGCGTGACTAGGGTACTGCTATCCTCTAGGTTGATTCGGTCGTCTGGTGTCACGTTTAGAAGGCTGGCAACGTGGTTGATGTATGCTTGGGTGTCGTTTTCTTCACTAGGCGCCCAGCGCGTAATAATGCCGTGAACTGTGTCGAGGCCATGCAATCGGTAATAGGTCAGCAGGGTTTTAGCTAGCGCCCTGATACCGTATTCTGGCTTGGTGAACACGATAAAACGCGGGTCAGTCTGAGCGCTTGCCATGCCCTGCCAAGTAATATCTCTACGCTCGATGTTGCCCGGATTGCAGTTTTTTTCGCCCCTAGTTTGCGTGAACACCGTTATAGACTCCCCTAACACATTGCAGAAAAGACGCATCAACAGGTTTTTGAAACAATACCCCGCGCTGCCACATCGCCTGTCTGTTGTATTGGTCAGTTACACCAGACACAAATATCACTTGGCAATCAAACTTATCGGCTAGGGCTACGCCTGAGCCATCAGGAAGTATGCCGTCCAGTATGGCAAGGTCAAACTGCATGAGCGCGGCCATTTTTTCAGCGCTGGCACGGTCGCACGCTTCGTGTACAACAAAGCCCAATTCTTTCAGCATTATCTTGATATAACGCCTGATAAACGGGTCGTCGTCCACGACTATGGCTATCTTATTTGTCATGGGGCAAGCTGCCTGTTTTCAGGGCGAAATATGCACCGCCGATTAAAACGACTATGGGCGTTAAAATCTTAATGACTGCCGAGACAAACCGCATACCAGAAGCAAAGCCTTTCATGTTGTTCCAGGCTTCCAAAATTTCCTTCATGGCTTGCACGTCTGCCTGGATTTGCTTTATAACTTGCGTAATTGAGTCAAACTCAAGGTCTACGTCTTTTTTGCACTCCCTGAGACGGTCATCGAACCGTTTATTTTGCTGAATGAATCTTTTTTCGACTTCCTCATCCATCCCCGGCCCCTTTCTATCGACAATGACCACCCACTTGGAACGGGTCAAGCAACTTTGCGCAAATCCACCGCGCAATTTTCCCCCTAATACCTTCGTCTTTTTTCCAACGCGTTACCCTTGCCGTCACTGTAATTTCAAAAGGGGGTTCAAGGAACACGATAGAGGCGACGAACACATTGACTAGAAAATCTATGATGTAGCCGACGAATAGGACAGACAAAGCGAGATAGTAACAGTCTGCTTGACGGTTGACTAAACCAGCGTCCCTAGCTGCACGGAGTTCCATCACCGCGAGAAAAAATACCCAAAGCAGCCAGAATGCAAATAAGCCAAGCAGCAAATATTTAATGATGGTTATCATGTTTTTACACTCTATATATGCCAGAAATCAGAACTGTTGAAGTATTGTTAAAATTCGTATCAGTCATGGTCGCGCTAGATGCTGGTTTTATCACGCCTAAATAAATGCTCGTTCCAGTCACATAACCTTGTGGACTATCTCCAGAGGTCAACGTCATTGTTTCCATATGCGTGGTTACTGCCGTTAAATTTGCCGATGTAAATGGAAGCCCTGTAATAGTTGCAGCACCCGTTGCAGAACCTTTTGAAGAAAGCACTATATGAATAACAAACACAACAACATTACCAATCTTGGTATACGTCCCGGTCTGTGTCGTATAGGTAATCCCGGTCGTTGCGCCGCCAAAATTTACAACGGGGGTGAAAGTTCCTTCCTCGCGATTCGCCGCACCGTTCCGTATCAATTGAAAATTTGTTCCATCGTAGCAAATTTCGATAACAGCCCCGTTTTGTATATCCCCTGCAACCAGCGCCGAAGTACCGTCTTTTTTAATGGATTTCGCACCGACAGAACTAACGTTGACAGTTGCCGCGCCTGTGTTAGCGCCGGATGAGATAAAGCGGAAAGTTTGCCCTGTAGCATAAGCCGTGATGGCTGGCGAAGGTGTCAGCGTGATTGCGTCCACCGTACCGCCACCCGTGCCACACCATACCAAGGACGAATCTTGCACTTGTGAGGCGCGCGCATAATCGGTGCGGGCGCTGGCAGCACCAACATTGGTGTGCCGGTATGTTCCCATTGGGAGGTTGGCGGTTGGAGTTGTCTGCCCGTCTTTAGCGATAGAAGCCGTGAGCGCCGTTGCAATATCGTCCATTTCGGCATTGACAACAACCTGGTCAATCACCGTGTTATAGACATACGGCGTGCTTGCTACCCTTGAATATGTACCGCTTCCGTTTCGTGCCATGTATTTCTCCAGCGCCTCACGGCGTTAGGTTGTTTCATTTCAAATCGTTTGCTACACTGTGCTGATGGAACCTTGGCAATGGGGCTTACTGCTCAAACCATTCGGCGCGCTGCTGATCTTCGGCGGCATCGCCTTGCCTATCCGCTGGGCAATCCATCGCTGGATGCCTGAAGGCAAATGGAAAGACATCATCCTCAAACCGCGCTTTGGCAAACACCGCGACAGATTCATGCGCTGATTCATCACTGATTCAACATCATCGGCGTGGTTGACAGCGCCATGCCTTGCGCCCCGTTTTGCAGCAGATTGGCCATCACGGATGGATTAACGCCAGCCGCTTCCATAGCCTTGGCGGCTTCCTGCGGGTTTTTGAGCAGGTCGGCCATCATCATCCTGACCGCATCGTCACTATTGCCATATACCGCATCCCCGATGCGCTTGACCCACCCGCCAGGTACGCGCGCCACGCTCGACATCCAGTTTGGAATGCCTGCCTGTGCGGCAATGTGCGACATGGCGGTCTTCTGCACCGTATCCGACCCAACGCCGCGCCCGGCGTTTTCTGCCGACTTCATCAATTGCAAATCAGAAGCCACGCCGCGCAGCGTATTCATCTGTTCCGAATCCATGATGCTACTCAGCCGCGCGCCCTTCATGCCGGTGGCGCGGCGCGCAATATCGTCGCCTTGATCGGATAGCGCACGCGCAAATGCAGATGCGTTGAGCTGCGTAGGGGCTGGCATGTCACGGTAAAGCGCTGGAATCAACTTGTCGGCTAACACCTGGCCGATGTCCATCTGGTTGATCGGGCGCGACAGCGCGGCATAGGTATCCTTGGCCTCGCCGTATTCGGGAATTTTTGACGCCAACCAGTCCAGGTAAGCGTCCTTCGTGCCGATGGCTGCGGCGCGCTCTTCACCTTGCATGCCACCCTGCCCAGGCACGCCAATGGCGTCATCCAGTCCACGTTTCAAATCATGCAACGCCTGCCCGGAATAGCTTGCCGGGTTGCCAGGCATTACCTTAGAGATCGGATTGCCAGAGGCGTCAAGCACGCCCGTTTGAATCGTCTTGGCTGCGGTCGGTCTTGCCAGCAAGAATTTGCCGCCGCGCTCCGCTGCGAGATTTGTTGCACGGCCTGCCGCCGCCTGCATGCTGGGTCGTTGCAATAGCGTATCCAGAGCCGGGTCGGCTTCTACCGTGGCCTTCTTCGCCATGTCATACAGCGGTTGAACTGCATTATCGCGTGCAGTTACCGCAGCCCCGCGCTGTATATCATCCTTGGCGATCCCGCGCACTGCATCCGCCAGCGACTGACGCTGCGACCGATCAACATCGTCAAACGCGCCTGGATTCACCGCACGCGTCGTGCGTTCCAGCGCGGCAATGCCTGCATCGTCTGCGGCTTGCCCTGCGGTCGGTGTAAACCCAGGGGTTGCGCCTTTGGCTTGCGTCATCTTGACGGCTGCTGCCTTTGCGTCGGCTGCGCTTCTGTTCAGCACATCCCCAGCAATTCGATTGCGGCCTGCTTCGGTAAATGGGTCTACAACAGCAGCTTTTATGGTCTTGCCAACCTTCAACGCAGCCGGAACAGCCGCGCCAACAACTGCCCCGGTTGCCGCATTTGACAAGCGCGATTCACCTTCAAGCGTAGGCTGCGCCGCGCCAGTTGCCGCGCCGATCAACGCACCTCCAGCCACTGTATTGGCACCTGGCACCATTGCCAGCGGCGCATAGGTTGCTACATTCCCGGCAATTGCCCCGGCTGGCGCTTCCTCTGCGATGATGCGCTGCGCTTCGATATTCTGCGCGTTGCCCAAACCAAATAGTTGCTTGCCGCTCTCCCACAGATTAGCGGGAGCCGTGCCAATCGCGGCCAGGTTGCGGCCAACCCATCCAGCATTCTTCAACTCCTGACGCAACGCGTCGGCAAAGCCTTGCTTGGGGTCAATGTTGATGGGTTTTGGAGCGCGAAGTACGCGAAATTGCCCAGCTTCATTCTTCTGCGCTTTTGACGCCGGAACCCACTCACCGCCAATCAATGCGCGGTATTCGCCAGCGGCGTTCTTTTGCACACGTTCAGCAGCTTCCCAATCCATCACATATCGCTCCATCCGCCATTGCCACCACTTGGCGCTGCTGGCTTTCCGCCTTTAAGGTATTTACGCTCGATATTCGCCAGCGCTCTGCGGTTTGATTCGACATCCAACGATGGATCAGTGGCAGTGGACAGCCACAACTTCAATTCCGCGTTCGAGTCCATCTGTTTAGCCGACATGCCCGTCGCTTTCATCAACGCAGCTAACAGTGCTGGGCGAGCCATGGCAATGTCGTTACGAGCAGATTGATTGTCCGTTCCAAAAAATTTGCCAGCCGCCTGACCGATACCCGATGAGGAAACCGCAGCCGCTAAATTGGTGCCCCATTTATTTTTTGTGCTGGTAATGCCACCGCCCTTATCTAGCCGGTCGTATGCCTCGCGCAATGTGCCGAGTGCTACATCCACATCCGTTGCGCCGTCAGCCTGACGCTGCGCGACCGCTTGCGCCTTCACGTCGGCAGGGCCGCCAGGGATGGCCTCCAAATCGCCTGACTTTGTATACCTGTATCCTGATGGCGGCTTGCCACTCGCATCCGCCCCAACATGCACCACAGATGGCACCTGCCGAGCGAACCTAGGGCCGCGTCCAATTTCCTGATAGCTGCCGTCAGACTGCAACTGTTCTTGAACTTCTTGATCGCCAATAATGCGTGTTCTGATGAACGGCTTTTCTGTTTTTGACGCTACGCTGGCAATCTGCTTACCATCAGGCCCAAATCTTACTTGACCCTGGCCAAGCGTGAAATTTTCTCCCGGTTCCATCCCCTTCAGCATCTGCGCCATATATAACTGTTGAATTGCCGGGTCTTTAGACTGTGCCAGCACGCCCATTGCCGCGTCACGATTGCCAGGTACAGCTGGCGTAACAGATTTCAGGTCACCAAGGTCTTCGCCAAATGGATTGTCGGCCTGGTACGGCGTAACGCTTTCTGGGGTGCCCTGTAGTGCCTTAGAAAAGGCCTGAAGCGTGTCGGCTCGGTCTGTTGCGCGCTGATCGTTCAGTACCTTTTGGCGCTGATCGAGCGCGTCCATCTGCTTGCGCGCCATCATCGGGTTCAGCGCTTTGGCTAGATATTGCGTCCAGCTAGGCGCAACAAAAATACGCCCTGCCATTTGTCCTTGTGGCGCTTCGGAATCTGCGGCAAGCTGTTCGGCGAGTTTGCGTTCATAGTCAATGCGGCGCTGCTCTGCATTTTGGTCGCCTGTTAAGCCAAAATTCACGGATGCCGAGGTAAAAGGATTGCCCATCGTTAGAGCCTCGCGTAATTAACCATCATGAACCCGCTTGGATGTTGGATAACAGCATCTGGCATCACTGCAAGCACTTCGTCTGCCATTACGCCAATTTCATGTCTATCAAATATGTCGTATTCATAGATTCCTATCCCAGTAGCATGGGTGCCAATGCGCTTGATATTGCGCTTTAAGCGTCTATCTGAGAACATGTACGGTAATGCCGCAGACCCAAGCTGGAACAATCCACCCATCATATTGGATTGTGCTTGCCGATCGGCGTTGTAAACATCGACCGCCGCGCCATGTTGCGCTTGCGCCGCACCTAACAAATTCGCGCCCTGCGTCGTTGCCTGTTGTGGGACATTAATAAACTGAGGATTAGTAACCTGCGCCCCACTGCGCACCGCATTGAGTGTGTTGATCGGCTCATTGCGCAGTGTTTGTGTTTCTGCAAGTTGATTCTGGCGCTGGGCTTGCTGCAACCCGAGCAAGCGGGATTGCTCTTGCCCTCCAGCCTGCACAGCAGCCAAGCGCGCGTCATTCTCGGCACGCGCAAGATCATCCTCGGTAGCGTTCCACGCTTCTCCGCCTCGATTGTGGCCTTGAATCAGCAAGGCGTTTTCTTTCATCTGGCGTTGTCGGTCAAGGCTTGGTTGCAAACGATCCAGCAACGCCGCCGTGACGGCCTCGCGCCCGGCTACAGACGCGGGATCAACTTTTGTGAATTTGCTGGTATCAAGTGGCGAGTCGAGCATATTGCTGACATAGCCAAGCCCACGATCCATGGTATTACTTAAACCCATGCTTATTTTGTTTTGCTTGGTGAGTAACTTTTGTTGTTCAGGGGAAAGGGTGAGATTCGATTGCCAAACGTCCTGGTCGTTTGGGTCTGGTCGCGAATACACCAGGCTTCCATATGGTGTATATTGGCTGATACGATTTGCTTTTGCTGCAATGCGTGCCGCATCGGCATTGCCCGTAGCTGTTTCTCTTGCTGCGCCGGCATAATCCGGCGCGGGGGGCGGGTCAGACTTGCCTAAATCCCTATACCCTGGATGGGTCAGCACACCGATTGTTTTGCGTCCTAGCATTCCGTCTCTCCAAGTACCGGCAGTCTTTTTTGAACATCCGGTAAATCAGCAAGTCGCCGGTTTTTCCGGCGTCCTTCATCGAAAATTCAAGCTCAAAGCCCAATTTCTCGACAAACTGCTGAGAGACGAAATTTGTCTGCTCGACGCAGGCGGTAATCCGCTTTGCACCCGCCTGGATGAACGGGTAAAAAAACATAAACCACAAAAACTCACGGGTCATCCAAGATTTACCTTCCCCCGCGATTCCAGCTGTTATATTTGAGCCGTTGTAATCAGTGTATACAACACCCGCGATCAGTTTGTCACCATCCAAAAGACCTATTGCGCTAAAATTGTCGGTTTTGCGCCCAGAACCTATTTTTGTTGAGACAAATTCTTCGATCACTGGCCACCAAGATGGATGGCAAACGATTTGCTTCACACCAAAGCAGTCCCCGGCTCATAAAGCACATCGGTTGCTTGCCAACGTATCTCCAAGCCTTGCGATGCAATCTTTAGGCGTACCGCCGCACATAACCCGATCCCTGATAGCCCAATCCAGTTACGCAATGTCTGCAATCCAGAACCCCACAAACCAATACCCCATAGGCTGACTCCCCACAAAGCGGATGAGGATGGTGTAAATGTAAGCGTTCCGAAGTTTTCTCCGTTGTCATAATCTACATTTATTCCGATCTCAACAGTTGGCGTCCCATCAGTCATTAATGTTGGCCGTGCCATCTTGAACGACTTTTTTGATTGCGATTTAAAATAATCAAAGGCCGTCTTCGCATTGCCAACAATATTGCTTGAAGCGTTGTCCGTGAAAGTGTCCCAGACTTTTTCCACCACCCCATTTCCGCCCATGTAAAGCTCACCATCCAGCAATTCAAAACAATTGCCTTCCCAGCCGGTAAAATGACACCACGCGCCCGTTAGCACGTTCATTACATACTGCTGCTGTTCGCTACCTTCACTTACAGGAACGTTTAAAAGCAACATGTCAGCAGACGGCAACACCGCAAGCTGCCACCCGAAATTTGCTTTATAACTCACCGCCGCTAAATTCATTGCGGGAGAAATTAAATCTGTTATCGCAACCCTTGGATCAACAGCAGCCGACAACAGCGCCTTTGAAAGCGGCCATACTCCATTAACCAGCAACAATAACAAATCACCGCCGAATTTCATTAAACATCGCCGCCCAATGGGCTCGCCAATATACCAGACTCCCTTAATAACCCACGTTGACCCGCTGGACGGATCGGTGCCGCCGTATACAATTACTTCCCCTTCACTGGTTACGGCAACCCAATAATCGTCAATTCCTTCGCCTGCATCGAGCGTCCAAGTGTCAATAGCCATGATGTATCCACCACGCTTTGCGATGCCAGATAAGTCCAGCGCATTAGCCGCGCCCCCCACTGCATCGACGGGCAAATACCATGCCTTCAAGCTATTCTTTTGAACCAGCCACATGCGGCGTTTGTGCATAGCGGCTGATACGATGTCGGATGTTGTCAATCCGGTAATAGCTGGCGTACTTGCGCCCGTGATGGTGATCCAGCTTGCATTGTCCCAATACCTTGGTGAGTCAGTGCCATTGAAGCAGCACAAATAAGACGTGCCGCTACTATTTGTATAGTTCAAATGTTGCCAACGCGCATTCGTCAGTCCTGACACCACGGCGGCACCCACAGCGCCAGCCGATGTGACATTGTAGAAATCTGTTCCCGCCGCGGCGAATAGCGTTTGTGTTCCGGCTGGCGTGTTGTAAGCCATTAATGATTCGACTTGCGCACCGATACCCGTTACGTGATCGCTTTTCCCTTTGCGCAGCATTACGTCAGTAGCAGAAGGGAAGAAATTCTCCAAATGGATGGCATACCCAGACTTCATCCCTGCGACTTGATCGCGCGCATTCCAGCCAAGCGTTGGCGCAGGTTGTGAAGCCAGGTAAGAAACCCTTGAGCGTACCGTTTTTTTACGAAATGGAATGCGCATTTATAGTGTCCAACTTCCTTCAGGGACGTTGCCGCGCCCGCTTACTTTTCCGCCCATGTTGATATTGCGTGGCGCGCCATCACGAACCATCGCGTCCGCGACCATTTCTTCATAGACACGGAAATCTTCGGCATACTCAAGACCCTGCGCAGCCTTCCAGCGCCATTTTAGACCGGCGCGCATCAATTCATCAGGCAAACGCAACACATCCGTGTCAGCTACAAGCTCGCTTTGTCCCGTTCCTCCGCTTGATTCACACCAGTTTTTAGATACCCACTCAAAAGCGAGCGTTTGCCCGGCTGTTGGGGTTGGAATGGCCAGCAAATAATTTCCGCGAATGCGAAAATAATGATTTGGCCCCGTGACACTGGATGCTTTCATCTGTTGCCAGTGCTGATTGTCAGCGGGCAGCCATTCTCTATTTTGCGTCCGATTCCAAAACGTGCCGTTTTTGATCCTATCGAAATCAGCCCCGGCAATTGTGGTAACCAAGCCCTGAGATTCCGCAGCCAACGTGGTATGCGTGGCCTCTGACGTTAAGCGCTGCCAATCATGCCGCGTGGCAAGTTGTTGCCCTTCCTCATTGGCCAGCGCAATCATTCGCAACACATTTTCATCAGTGTTGCCAATGGCACTTGTGGGCGCAGTCAACCCAACGCGCTTGAATGCGGCTTGAACCAATTGCAGCAGCGTCATTGCATCACCGCAGGCTCAGACTTTGCCTTGGGCGCACGCTTTGCCCTTGGTTTGATCTTTTCCTTAGCGGCCTCCAGCTCATTGACACGGGCAAGCAATGCCGCGTTTGAGGTTTCGAGTGTTGTAATCGTGAGTTTCGCTTGTTCCAGTTCCACGCGCAGCCTGTCCGTTTCCCCGCTGCCTTGCAGGTATTTTTTCGCCCGATTTCTGATGTCGAGCCCACCCATTCCAACTTGCTGCATGGCAATGTCAGACAATTCGGCCATTTGCTCGATAGTGTGGATGTACATAGCTTTTAGGGCATCTGCCATGCCATTCGGCAGCCCAGGCAACAGCTCAATCGGTGTGCCAGAGACTTGATGCGCTTTGCCTTGCAGATACGCGGCCCATTCTTGGGCATATTGAAACTTGTCAGTGTCGGTGGCTTTGCGTCGTACTTCCGTCTTGGCTTGCCCAGGGCTGATGATAATAATAAAGTCTTGTTCCTCACCGATTTCACGGCCTTCTTGAGCGCTTTTGAAGTTATTGCGCACCCATTGCCGATAGAATTTCACGTAATTTCTTGGCCCAGACATCTGGCCACGCTGATCCGCGTTAAACGATGAGTCCGCTTCTGGGTCAAACATGCTCCACCTCCTGTTTTAATTGTTTGGCAATATGAGAAATCAAGCCATCCCCATGCACAGTAATTTTTGAACCAGCTGCTGTTATATTGGCGTAATCCGTCTGGAAATCGACTGCCTGCCGCGCCATCCATTTACCGCACTTGAACTTTCGGCCCGCGACTTGCACAAAAACCACTTCTTCACCATCGTTGAGCGGTTGTGAATAGGCATGATGAGCATATTCGCCATAACATGAATCAAACCCGAATAAGTGCATGCGCGGGAATTTACAAAGCGAAGCAAGCGCCATTGCTTTGAGTCCTACCGTGTTGCCATTGCCAACAATCACAATTGGTTTGTCGGAAAACTCATTGCACACATCTTCAATTCCAGGGCAATACCCCACCCAGATTTTTACGTTGTACCCTTCAAGCGCGTCGAACACTCTTGGATCGCATTGCGCTGCCACGTAATACGTGGTTTTTCTATGTAGGTTGCGCAACATTCCGGTCATTTCCGGGCGCGCATCCAATAAAACCATGGCGTCAGGTACGATGTAATGCTCTTGTAGCCAATCCATGGCACCATTCAACGCCCATATTTCCGCACCCCGATTTTTACGCATGCGCAAATTTGGCAATGTAGCCGACAAGCTTGGGCCACCACCCACAATGCACACCTCATCGCGTTCGCGGTTTGGAATAAACATTGGCAATCCACGCGTCAGGTTAATCCTGGCGTTGCTCAACATCTTTTTCGGTGGCGTGTTCAACGTTTGCATATCGCCACCAATTCTCCGCCATCTGCGTGCATTTCAACATTTGGCCAATATTTGCATAGTTTTTCACGCCACCACGCAGCGGGTTGTACCGTCAAATGCAGCGGCTGGCCAATCATTGCGCCCATTGCATCGGGCTGGGTGCTGATGTTGAAGTAACAGCCTTCGACACGTGTTGAAATGCCGTTCAATACCGCATCTACTTTTTCAGTCGGGATATGTTCCATTACATCGGTACAATATCCATGTTTGGCTGTCACATCCGGCATATTCCAAAGCGGGGCATGCAACACGGGAACATGGCGGCAATTCGGGTCAAGGCTGTTTTCTGCCAAGTCTATGCCGATTACATTCAACCCCAATTCTATAAACTTGGCCGCGCCCCGGCCTGTGCCGCATCCAAAATCGAGCAGTTCATCACCCTTCGCCATGGACAACGCATCAAACGCGGCTGCGACATGATGCTCACCAGGGGCATAATGCCGATAGCCTGGAATGCTCCACATGGCCTCATATTTTGTTTTTTCTGCGGCTTCCAATTCTTCTGGCAATATCAAATGTTGCCTTTCCCAAATGTGCGGCAACAACCCGGAACCATGAACCTCAATCGTGCAACCCGCAGCCTCTAGGGCATGTGCCGTATCAATAAATTTTTCCGCTTGCAGCTTCATCGTCAGACTTGCTATATATTGCTTTCCATCGAAGTCAACCAGCGCGCACGGATCGCCATCGTTTAATGTTTGTTTGAATGCGTGGCCAGCCCCATCCCGATGGCTAGAGTCATAACCAAAGCAGTGCATAACGCGATACCCTAGCGCATAAGCCAAGCATAGTGCCGTATTACCAACTGACGCCGCGCCGCCAATCAACGCATACGGCAAATCATAATCAGGAAATTGCGCCTCAATACCACCGACTTGCAAATGCCACAAATCTGCATCGGGTTGGCGCATAAAACATTCGGGATGCACTTGAGAGGCAAATAAATGCCTCTTGGCTGGGCCGATCAACTCGGCGGTTTCAATCCGGGCATCAATGATGCACTGGTAATCTGGAATGATCCCGTTATCGTACAGATATTCCGCACACCCGTTCAAAGCAAATATTTTCTGGCCGATGCTTTGCCGCTGGCGAATTTCATTCAAATCGTCCGCAATGCTTGGGCCGGAACCGCAAAGAATTGCAATGCCGTCATGCTCCCGTTCAACCTTTACCCATTCTTTAGGAAGACGCGAGTTCACGCGAATATTCCCCATGATTTGATCGTCTGACGTGTTGCAGATAAGATGCACTGGCAGAATAAGCGGCATACTTGCGCCAGGGTTCCAGTGTTTTATCTGCGTGTTGCTATAAGGGAGGTGCATATTCTCTCCGGTTGGCGGTTTGCATAGCCCCCGCTTTCGCAGGGGCTACACACTCAGCCATCAGGCTTTGTTAGGTTACGCGACCTTGCTTCCGTGGCCGCTGAATCACCACTTGAACCGTGGTGCGCCCAGCCGTTGCAGAGGCTACAGCAGCAACAGCCGCGCCTTGGATTTCCTTGCCAGAGCCCGTGCCGGCAATCAACCCAGCCGTCAGAACACCCACAGCAGCACCCGCAGCCAGCGACACGGTACAGGTTTTCTTCACAACGGCAACGCCGCTGATCTGATACCAGCCATATTGCGAGGCTACGTTTGCCGACATCGCAATTGCAACGGGCAGCGATACGTTGCCGCCGACAGTACAAAGCGTAGTCGTAAAGCTTGAAGTGTTATAAGTCACTACCGAACCCACAGCAGTAGAAGCAACGCCAGTCAAGTAGATAAACTCTGCATGGCCGTATGTTGGATCGGTTGCGTGAACGATAGTCCCAAGGGGGTGGTTCTGTGTGGTACTGGTGTCAGCGATTGCTTGAGCGCCAGGTAAACTATGAATTGCATAAGTCATGGCATCTCTCCTTTACGCTTTAAGCACGCCCTGGAGGCTGGCATTGCTCGTGGTCATATTGCCCGCGAACGTAATCAGCTGAACCATTGCGTCTTGGTTAATGGATTGCACTTTCTCCAACGGCTTAAACAAGCGTTTAGGCGCGTAGCGTAAATAGATGTAATCCGTGTTCAAGAAATACATATGATTGGTAGGCATGCCAGAATTGTCCTCGTACACCACATCTGCACCAGAGAATTTAATATTCTGGAACCCGGCTTCTGCCATTTTGCTGTCGGTGACGCGCTGAATTGCCTGCATCGAGCCCCAGAACAGCTTGTAGTAATTTGCATCGGCCAAAATCAGATCGGGCTTGTCACCGCCGCGCGTACATTCCAAGTACATAGCATTCATGTACGTTTGAATGTTCGACGCTGTGGCTGCCGTGCCACCATCCGAGCTGGCGTCATACACTTGGTTTTGCCAGAAGGAATAAGTCGCGCGGTTGATGCCACCCACGGTTCCCGAAGTTGGAGCGTCTGCCACAAGCAATTGCAGACCGCCAATTTGCTTGCCGCCCGTGCCCGTACCATCGGAATACATGCCGTTACAGATGTTATTGCGCATAGTGCGCTGCGCGTTCTTAATGCGCGCTTCCAGCAAGTCAATAATTGCCTCTTTGCCGGTATTCTGAACATCTACCTCCAGACCCGTTGCCACCACGGCGCAAGCTGCCTGTTTCCAGTCAAACTCGGCTGCGGACAATACATCAGAAGCGCCAACATTCAGCTGTTCACCACCGCTGTAATACATGAAGGTGCCATTCTCTGCGTAGTCCAGCTCCTGAACGATGGTGCGACCAGAAGCGGGCTTCCACGCCCCTTTTTCTTTCAAACGCATGAGCAACGCATTACCATTGCTCACATTGTCTGCGAGTTCACCGCTGCGGTTGCGCAGGGTAGTGGTGATAATCTCGCTTAAATTAGGCGATGCCATAATTTATCTCCTTAGACTATCGCCATCGTTCAAAGCCGAGCGGAACCCATTGCTGCATCAAGTTGCGCGCCAAGCTCATCCCGAAGGCTCGTTGAAGTTGCGCCAGCAATGCCGACGCCGCCTTGCCCAGAGACGTTGAATCCGGCTCGACCGGCGTCTTGGGCTTTTCGCTTGGCTTCTTCGAGACGTTTCGCATCTGCCGTGCGCTGCTGTTCTGCTTGCAGCGCGGCGCGAACTTCGGGGTGTGCCCAGCACGCCATTTCGTAAACCTCCTGCATAGACATGGGACGCCCATCTTCATGGAACGTCTTGCCAGCTGCGTAATAAGCCGACATCAGGCCACGCACGTTTTCGAAATAGAGATTCGATGGCGTGCCGTCTTCGTTTGTCGCATTACGGAAAGTTTCGATTTGGTTTGATACGTCTTGCTCAATCTGCATCGCCTCGCGTTGCTGGGCCGTTGCCTGGCTTTCCTCCCACTGCTGAATCTTTTGGAGGTGAGGGGCAACAAGCTGCTGAACGATTTGCTGCACTTGGGACAAGTCTTGCTGACCGCCTTGCTGTTGCGTTGGCTGGCCAGTAAATTGCGTTAGGTCTGCGCCGAATTGTTGCGCGACCTGCATGATTAATTCGCCTTTCTGCTGTGGTGATGCCGTGCGCAGAATATAGGCCTGTTGAAGAAATGATTTGAGCGCACCTGCCGCGTCAGAACCTTCGGCCCTTAACATAGCTTCGTAAGGGCGCGAAATTTCCATGAAGGTATCGAACCCCCTGGCTTTTTCTGCGTGCTGTTGGATGCCGCGCGCAAAATCCTGTTCGCGCTTGATGACTTCTTTACGGATGCCTTCAGGCAATTGCCCCCAGGCTGCCTTGCTACTGGCAGACCATGTGGCAGGCGGCGTCATGGCAGAACCGGGTTGCGCGGCTTGCTGTTCTGACGGCTGCCCTTCTGGTTGGGTTGCTTGGGTTTGCGATGGGTCTTGAATCTCTCCGGTTGGCTCTGCCGCTTCTTTATTTAATGCAGTATCTTGCGGCTGTGATTCCAAGCCAGCATCTTCAGCGACAGCCAATCCGTTTTCGTCTTCCGGTTGCGCTTCAGCCGCATCAAGTGCGGCTCCCAAGTCTTCCGACAGGGTTGCCATGTCTTACCTCCATTCAGCGTCTCACGACGTTAGAAAAAAGCCCCGGCGTCTCACGACGTTAAAGGGCAAATCTGTTAAAGCGCTTCCTCCACGAAGCCTTGCTTTTTTAGTTCATCAACTGACAGCATCGGCGCATCAGCTGGGCCATCGTCCCGTTTTTTCGGTGTGCCGAAATCGTTTCCAACCTCGACATACCCATTGCGCGCCAAAAATTCTTTATGTTGCTTGCGACTGTGAATTTGCGCCGGTTTTCCTGTTTTCTTGTCAATTGCTACGCTGACATAAGCATCAATGTCCGCCTGAATCATCGTTGGTACGATACGAAATTCCATCGCAGCACCACAGCAAATTGGCGCTTCATAGCGCTGCGCAATCTTGCGGAATACCTCCGCTTTTCGATAGCATTGGTTGCAAATGTATGTGTAAATTGGCATTGGTTTTATCCAAACATTGCAGCGTTATACTGGAACTGGTTGCCAATCTGAGTGGCGGTTTGATAGCCACGCCAAGCTATTTGCATAGAAGGCAAACGGATCATTTCAGCAGTCAGCTTTTTTGGGCTCGCGGTTTCCTCGACCGTAACTTTAACCACTGCTGACAATTGCTTGCTGCTCTGGGTTGCGCCACAATCAAGTAATCTAACCTTGCCACCAGCGGTAATTGTGTACGCCTGGCCGTGACTGGTCATATTGTTTCCGAACAAACCGCCGCCAATAGGACTAGAATTGATCGTTCCTGGGCAAATCTCCCATAATTCATAACCGCTCGGTGTAGAAGCGCCGCCGCAGCCAGATGCTGTTCCATCTGAATGATATGAACAGACATGCAACGCGTGAGTGTCGCCCTTTAATATAAATGTATGTCCAGTGGTGCCGTTTGTCTTAGGGTTACGCAATAGCCCAAGCTCTGTTGAGTTGCGCCCCATCGCATCATCAAAATCATCCGGCCAACGGTCAGACCAAGGCTGGTTGTGCATGCTGATTCCATTTGGAGCAAAAATGATCTTGAACGGCTCTACATTGTTAAACCAGTTGAGCATGTCGGTGATCTGTGTTGAGCCTAAGAATTGCGCACAACAACCCGCGCCGCCCACTGCTTCGCATGCTGTCTTGGTTGGCACCGTCGCACCAGTTGAAGTTCCACGTGAAGCCGTGCCGCTACGCCCGTACGTAACGCCAGCCGCGTCCGCTGCATCATAGGGCCAAGCGTGCTTATTACGATCAAAAGAGAAAAAGCGCACCGAGCCAACGGCCTTGCCCCAATATTGCTCGCCCGTATTACTGGCGGGCCCGCCATCTGCCGTGTGGGATGGAGGACGGCACGCATCAGCGACATAGGCGTTCCATAGTTCCTCCGCCTCTGTTTCCATGGCGGCATACTCGACCCCAGCGACGCCGGTTCTGTTGCAGCCATAGTTAGCCGGGGAAGTTCCAGACCCCTTTACACTCGAACAGTGATCGCCAGCAATTTCATGATCGCCCCATTGGGCCCAGCGTGGCACATTGCGAAAAAACCATTTTCGATCAGCATACGTCGCCTGTGGAAGCCCTGGCAATAAACCAAACCAAGCCGTCCAAGCAACTGCCCTATCCCATTTTAAATGGGTATTTTCTGCCCCTGTTTGCGGGTCAACAGCCGTATTATTCAACCCTGTTTGCGCATCTGTCTTGCTATGCGCTTCAAACACGTATTTAAATTCGTCCGTGTACATATTATCGTCAATGTGCGCGTAAAATAGCACCGGAACACTTGAATCTTCCACAATCTGACGCATGACGCTGTAATTTTTGTCAATCGTATAACCCTGACTAGTCAGGCTCTCGCATGTCCCTTGCAAAAACGCCCAATCAACAGAATCATCATCGGGCAGCGTGGTAAAAGAACCTGACACGGTAATGCCGTCGCATGTTGCTGTATATGTATAACGCGTGAACGGACTCAACCCGGTGATGGTAATCAAGCCCGTGGTTGATACGTACAACCCAGAACGCGCAGAATTATCCGCGCCACGTTCAGTCATAGTCGAACAACTTACCGATCCTCCAGAACAAGTAGCCGTCAGCGTTCCGCCTTGCAGAGAACAACAGCCAATCTTGGCCGTTGTTTCGCTGACATAACCAACTACGACTTCAAATCCCTTAATTGATGATGCAGGTGTTGCCATTTTTTCTATAACCCATTAGACAAGTAACCGGGGAACCCTTTGCGTTTTGAGTTGGTAATTTCCTTCACAATGTCAGCAATGTTTGTTGGAACAGCGGTCAATTTTACATAACCGAATCGGCGTAAATATCCTCGGTAGCTTTTCTCCGTTGAGCCGCCTTCCTGGGCTACACCAAAATGCACCTTGCTATTCGTTGAGCTATTAATGGTTACTGTAGACGGCGAACTGGCCATGTTAGAAACAGACCCGCTCTGGTTTCCATCTTGATAAAATGTCACTTGTTGAGTAGCGAGATTGAATATAAACGCAACCGTTGTCTCCACACCAGGCACAATCGCTGATGTATTTGGATGCGCTGTTTGATCGGCTGTGTGCGTGTTCCCCTGGTAACGGCATTCAAAGCGCCCGCCCGTGCTGGAGCCAGAATTACCGTTTGCCATAATCTTAAAGCCTTGCGTTGCGCTTGCAGAATTTTGATTCCCAACCTGAAATATGCAATGCACGCCGATTGCAGTCCAATACGCAGCATCGCTGGTCGCCTTGACTACGGTGGCGGGCCCATTTATTTGAATACAGATGTAAAGCGTACCGCTTGAGTTTACAACATCATCAACGGCATAATCTGTAGCAGCGCTGTAGTTACCCCTGAAAGTTGTTCCGGGTAACCAAGTTATGTTCATCCAGAAGACCGCCGCCTGAAGTCCATTGAGACTAAATGCGCTCACCCAGTTTGGCCCACCAGAAGAAGACAACGCGAGGGTATAATAATGCGAACCGGCCCCAGAATTTGCATTATTTCCAAACGAAATACTGCCAGTTGAGGCAGTCCATGACGGCGAGCCTGTGGTTGTCAGCGCCTCTAATCCACTAACCGCACCCGTCCCCCAAGCATTGTTGCTGGGCGTGGTGTCACCTGAGTTAATCGCGTAATCATGGAAATTGTAGAACACCCATGGCGACTCGATGTCAATAACACTGGATGGTTTTATATTAATCGGCATGGTAAACATTAGAACACCTCCACAGTTACGCCAAAGTTGCCATCAGTTGTGCCACCGTTGCTGCGAATACCGACTATATAAATAGTGCTAATATCCAAAAGCGTTCCGTCTGTGTCATATAGTGTTGTTTCAAATAACGGGACGGTTTTGCTAATACGTGCCCCAGCGCTACCGGGAGACGTAACGCTTCCCCCGCCACCAACGTCAACCAGCGTCAGTGCGTCTTTAGCCGCTTCAATATCTACTGGGTTTATTGAAATCATTGCGCCGATTGCGCGATTTCCGTTTGCATCATCGTGCCATGTGATTCGCACGCGATTATATCCAGACGGATAACCAGACAGTGTTACCATCGTACTCGCCACATTTGCGCGGCTTGTGTTATCTGCCGGAAGGTCGCCAGTTGCATTAAATAGTATGTGATCTCGGTAAACAAAACCCGGATCACGCGCAAGCGTTACTCGTGCAGAACCACGATCAACAATAATATCAACCGGCCCCTGCGCAACCCCTAAACTGTCTTTACCAGCAATTTGCACCGCTGCCATTTTTACCCCCTCACATTTGAACTGGCGGCAATGCGCCAACATTTAACATCTGAACGCGCATCTCGGCTAGTTCTGCTTTTGCCTCTGCCTCACGCGCTTTTGCTTTTGCCTCTACCGCCTCGAATTGCGCTTTTTCCATTTCCGCGCTTTCTTTTGCGATTACCATTTGCTGCGCTTGCGTATCGTTTTGCGGTTGCTCCTGCCCGCTTTTTTGCTGCCCGATTTGATCCAGCGCATCCTCAAGCTGGGGAGATACTTTGAACCCACGCACACCAAATGACAGCATTTCCTTTGCGAGTTCCATTGAAATGGCACCAGACTGAACAGCAGGCCCAACACCCTGAACAAATTGCGTGATAGCACCAAGCAATTCGACACGGTTTTTTTGCTCTTCAGTCGCATCGGGCTGAACGGTTGAGTCTGTCTCGACATCCACACGGAAACCGCGCAGCTTGTCATCACGCATCAGCTTGATAACCTGCTCCCAAGTTGGTGTATTGGGCAGTTGTTTTCCGGTTGCCTGCGCTTGTTGTAGTAATGCCATTTTATGGGCATCATCTGCCGGGAAGTCTTTGCCAGTCATCAGCGCGAGTGTTTGCTGGCTGAATTTTTCCGCAATGATTTCCGCTTTGATGCGGAACAAATCACGCGCAAACCGTTCGATAGCCTTTTGACGCGGGCCTGTGCGGCTGTTTGAATAGCGAGCCTTCAATTGCTGTGCGCCAAGCGTTTCAGAGGCTACTGAGACGCCACGCACCACATCTGACAGACCCGTGATTTCATAAATGGTCTGTTTGACTGCTTCGCGCTGCTGCATCAAGTGAACAACCACCTTGGCGATTCCCTCAATCGGCGCTTCAAGAAAAAGTTTTTCGATACCGCCCGCCGCAATCAACTCAGAGTAATTTTCAATGGCTATGAACTGATTATCACTGGCGTTTGCCAGCGCTTCTAATTCAGTGAATTTTCCATTAAACAAACCACGGCGGCGCAGCGCATCAACCAGGACGTTAATGCGCGCGGTCAGGTTGTCTAGCTCAATGGCCTGATCTTGATATTGTGTATATTCAGGGATAGGAATCATCGAATCTGTTGTGTGGATCGCATACACCGGGCGGGGGCACGGGAAGAAGCCTTGCAGGTTCAATGGGTCATCCACCACCGCCAAACGACGCGAAGGCATACCCTTGGCGACAACATGCACCTTGCGACTGGATTTGTCCCAGATTGACCAAACCCGCGCACGCTTGAACATTTCGTCGTCTTGCTCCTTGTCTTTAGGAGCCCAATCGAGGGTGACGGTCTTGCCGATTTCGCCAAACTGTTTTACCAGCTCGTCGCGTGTCAGCAGTTCACCGAAAGCCACCCAGCGCACTTTAGCCCATCGCTTGGCGGGGCTGATTCTCACCATCTCCCATTCAACGTATTCCGTCTCGACCGTTTCGTACACCACCTGTTGAAGCGGCTCGCCGGTTTCGTGATCCAGCATTGTTTCGCCAGTTTCTTCGTTGGTCATCGGTGCATAAGTCGGAATGTATTTGACACGCGCCATGCCACGGCCTGGCAGCAAATAATCTTCAACAACTTGCTCAATTACGCCATCAAAATCGTAGCTGTCCACGCAGAACGATAGAGCGCGTTGCAGAATTTGTGCGGTTTCGCGCCCAACTGGGTCTTTGTCAAGGAAACGGCGGCGCACATCTGGGACTGGGGTCTTTTGGTAAATAACACCGCGCAAAACTTCAGTATTCGCGTATAGGATATTGAATTGCGCTTGGCGGTTTTCGTCAGAATCGGCGTTTGTTTCGTCACGGTAGCGCTTCAGCACTTTCCGTGCTCGGCGACGCCATGCTCTCTCATGCGTGCCTGCCAGGTCGATTTCTTTCAACCAACGCGCCGTTATCTGGCTTTCTCCCGTGTCTTGGTCTTTTGACTCGATTTCACCGCTCATTTCGCCACCACATCCCACTCACCCGGTAGCAGATCAAGCGCTTGAATGCCAATCTCCGCCCCGCATGAACTGCAAATCATCGAATCCCCAGGATTGGGTTTGCTGCCGTCAACATGAGTAACGCGTTCAGCGTCAACACGGTCAATCGGTGCGCCTTTTTCATCATAAAAAAATGCCACGCGCCCACAAGCGCCTATATCATTTCGATGAATGGCTGTTATCGTCATGCTGGAATGATGCGCTGATCTTCTGGCGTTTTGGCGACTCTTTGCAAGACAAGCGCGACGCCATAACATCAGCAGCGCGCGTCCATCGTCATACCTGGGAGCCTTCCCGGCAACCCATTCTTTGAGCCTATCTCTTGGCACGCCGATTAAGCGCGCAACCGCGACTTGAGACAACCCACAACGTTTCAAGTCTGCTATGATGCGAAACCAATCAACAGGCGGCTTGCGTTCGATTCTGTACATGTAAATGTTCATATTCGCCTGCTCCCCTTTCCGCCACGTTCTGACATGCTGATAAATTGATCCACTGTAATAGGGCCGCGCGGTACTATTGGTTCTTTAACCATGGCAGGCTTAGTCATCTGCATGATTAAGCACCCGTAGCTAAATCCGTCGCCATCGTGGCTTGCCCAATCGTGTTTTGGTGTCTGACTAAATATCTTACTGGCGTCGTTATAGTCATAAGTCCATGAACGCAGGCCATCTAAGCCACGCTCACAGCTTTCCGCAAACTCACAACGATTGATTAATACACGGGCAGCGTTCACGCGGTCTGGAATGGATGAATCTGGAGTAATGTTGACGTGCTTCGCACCGAAGCGGTTTATAAATACCTCCAGTGCTGAATGCTTGGCGGCAAATGTCTTGGCGCGCGCATCATGCGGAAGCCAGATCATACCCAGTTTGCGCCCCTGCAATTTCGCCTCAATGCGGTCGCACCACTCATCAGCATCCAGCCCCCAGCCTCCATCATAATCAACGATGGCAAATCCGCCGATGCGTGGCTGCCAAAACCACCATGTCGCCGAGTCTCTTCGCCCGATGTCAGCGCTGATTTCAATTGGCGCGCCTTCTGGATCATATTCAACATGCGGGCCGATTCTGCCCATGCGCTCAAGTTTGCTGATGGATCGCGCCAAAATACTGCCGATATTGGCCGAATCAAAGCTGCACAAATACTCTTGCTCGAACTTTGCCAAACCATAATCCTCACCAAACTCTGCAATATAAGCCGCGCGTTCTGCCGCTAGTTGCTCAATGGTGAATACTCCGGTTTGCTCTGCGTCTAAGACCTGGGAGAATGCGGAGGAGTCGCGCTCTGCGGCTTTGAGCGTGGTATAAGCGTGGTTTCTGCCACGCGGCGTGGTGATGAATATTTGCCAGCCGTTATTCTCTGCCAAGATTGGGCGAAGGTAAGCACGCGCTGAAGGATTGGCCAGCGCCCATTCTGAATACACGATTCCTGCTGGTGTGGAACCAACCAAGCTGTTGAAATTGTCTGAACCAACCACTTGCCATGATGATCCATTCTTAAATTCGATCATCATTTCCTGGTTGCGCGTGGATTTGCGCAATTCATGCGGGAAAACTTCGTCAATCCGGCGTTTCCCTGAGTGCGGATTGACGGCATCCCAGATCGCTTTGCGTGCCTGTGAATACTCTGGGAGCATGTGCCAGTACCCTGCAACCCGTTCAAATGCCGCGCATGCTGCACGATGCAAAGCAACTTCGTCTTTACCAGAGCGGCGGTGCCACACCAGCTCGGCATGCCGCCCGCCGTTTTCTAAATATCCCCACGCTGGCAGTTGATAGCCGCGTGGTTCCCAGTTATTTGGCAGCCTTATCCGCAAAGCGCACCAGCTCGACAGTTAAATTGCCTTCAACTTGCGCATCCAGCTTCAGGCTCTCGCCGTACTTCTTCGGATTCCACTTCGCCAGCAACTTCAAACGCGATTCGATTCTAAGTTTAGATCGCTGAACATGCTCTCCATTTAGCACATATCCAGGAGCAGAATCTTTATCGCCCTGCCGCTCCATCCAGTCATTTGTTGCATCGTCCGCAATATCGAGAATTTCCTCAGCAATAGCGTCATATCCAAGATCCCGCGCGTGCGCGATGCGTTCAGAAAACTTCGCATTTATCCGCATCCAAGAATAAACCGTCTGCCAAGGCGGCATATGATCTTCACGGCATATCGCCCTAAGCGTTTCGCCCTCTGAGATTCTTTTGTATATCTCATCGGCGGTTTCATCGTTGTACGTGCTTGGCCTTCCGTGTTTTTTCTTCGCCATACCCTCACCCCTTCGTATTCCGTAATAACACATGCAAGACGATTCCCAGCGACATGGCTTGCATTCTGTTTCTAGTGGCTTCCTTCATTCCAACCCCTTAAACGCTGCCGGCAAGAACCTGCTCAATCCGTGAAGCTCTGCCCATTGAACAATTTTTCCCGGCTCAACATCAGCCAACGATTCCACTTCAAGCCATTCGCGCAACTTGGCATGCCCCCAAGCGTTACACATTTCCGCGCGTTGCTTATCCAGATACTCTTTACCGCCGATTGCGCTTTCGCCTGAAATATGTTGAATGCCATGATGCTTATGGCACAAAGGCACGGCTGAATATGCAGGTTTGATCCCCGTCCCCGCGCCATTTGCTACACGTCGAACATGCGCCGCAACCACACCGCCATCGCACGCCGTGCCGCGCGGTGCGCAACATTGACGCGTACGCACAAACTCAAGAAACTCGTCATCGCTGCCCAGCGCACCCAACACATGCGGATTTAGGAAAAATCCAGACTTATGCAATGCGGCGGCATATTGCCCGTATTCACCCGCTTGGGATTGCGCCGATGCCTGCGCAGCGGCTTGTGTCAACCTGGCCAATACCATTGGCACACCCGGCGCACCGAACAGCGAAAAAGCGGCTTGTGCGTGTCTTGGCTCGATGTCCACGAATAACCTGAGCGTGCCATCGGCCATTGTCTTGATCTGCCCGCTTGAGGCTTCAATCAGGTCTGTCAAATCGCCCTCACCATCACGATTGCTTTTGCCAGATTCGAATAACGCTTAATGACTCTCACATCGCACGCCTGTTTATCGTCCTTCCACACGATCTCGTTGCAGGCGTCGAAAATCCCCTTGACCACGTTGTCGATGTCCGGCTTGCTGGTTGGCATCACCTCGCCATTGAGCGCGGCGCGTTTCTTTTTCAGACTCCAGCTCTCCGGAGGCGTGACATACAGAACGATGTCTACGCTTACCGCGCCTTCAAATAATTCCGCGCCCTGCATGGCTTCCTGTGCGGAAAGCTTGACCAGGTTTTCGTAGCTGGCGGTTTTTTCTGGCGTGTAGGCCTGCACAAAATTACCGCGCTTGGCGAAACGTGGGCGGCCTTTCCCTACTGGCGCTCCTGGAACAACAAAGCGGATCGCGCTCATATCCCCGTCCAGTCTTTTTCGTCAATCCCGTTGTCGCAACTTGAACGATCAAGCAACGAACGAAACGCCCAGCCTTGCATACTCTCCCCTTTCGTTAAGCTGCTGCCTCAATCTCAATACTGGCGCGTATGCGCTCGTTTATTCCTGTTTGTACGTTCCCTAGATTGCGCAATCTGCGCGCTTCCGTGGTGTAAAACACAATCGCGCTTTCTATGTCGTTTCGGGCGCATTCCTTGGCTAGCTCATATTCGCCGTGTTCTCTTAACTGGTAGTGAGTCGCTACCAATTCGAAGTCTGCAATGAATTCGCGTGATACTTTTGGTTTAGCTAGCGCTCTTTCTTTTAAATCCGCCAAGCGTTCTAACGCACTCATCAGGCCGCATTCCCAAGCATTCTGGCCTTAGCTTCCAACAAGATATTTTCTAAGCGTTGCTTGGCGTCTGAGCCTTCACGGTAAGGCAGCAATCCAGCAACATGCTCATGACTCAAACGCCCTTTGATTGCCGCATCCAACAAGGCCGTTTCGCGTTGTGCCGGGTCATATCCAGGGCTTACCACCCATCTGACAGATTCGCCGTTTGCCCTAGCCTGTTCAATGCGGCGCTGGTAGCTGTCCTTAAACGCCATCCTTGCGCCCGTCTTGTCGCCCGCATCCAGCAAGTGCTGCGCATCGAAAAACGCTTGTGAGATTTCCTCGGTCCACACTACCGTTGCGGCTTCGCTTTGCGCGTTAATCGCTAGACTCCAAGCCTCGTCTGCTTGCAATCTTCCGTCGTTAGCATTTACTCGCTCGATGATCGCGGCCAAACTCAAACGCCCCGTCAATTCGCGTCGGCAACGTGTCAGCGCATCGAGTACCGCTTGCAGGGGATAGGCTTGCAAATCAGCTTCCATCGCTTGAATGGCGTGCTTGGATAGCTCTGTTCCGGTCAATTCCGCCGTGACTGCTAGCGCTTGCAACAAGTTCATGCTTGACCCCTTTCCCGTTCAATCTCGTTCACGATGTCGAACATTGACCCAGCACGTTCAACCTGTTTGGCTCGTGTTCCCGTTACTTTCCGGCCTGTTGCCCATTCGGTACGGAGCTTTTCCGCATCGGCCAGCAACAGGCCGAAATCGTGCATTTTTCGGACATAAAACCCGTCTGGGTGCGTGATGTAATACGCCGCAACATCAGGCGATTCAATAAACCCAATACGCTGCACGAATTGCTTAACTTGCCCGTTTACCTTGGCATTGCGCACTGGTTCAGTTTGGTATTTCTCAAAATACGCGCCCGAATAACTCGCCCATGTTTCCCGGCAAGCAGCTTGCAATTCCGTTTCATCCGGCTTCTCGCGTATCGAAACTTTCAAGTTGGGAGTTATGTCTTTAGAAGAAGAAAAATTAACTACCGCAACCGAAGTACCGTTAGGTACTGAGGTTAAAGAATCAGGGTTAAGGGAATCAGGAATCAGTAAGAGGGAATCAGCACGATTAGTTCCGATAAATTCGGGCTTTGTTCCGTCCTTTTTCAACTCATTGAAACTATTATCGTTTTCTGTTATGTCTGGAATATCGCTCCCAGCTTCCCGCTCGTTCTTGTGCGGGTTCTGGTGCTTCTCAAAATTCACTATTTTTATGTACCGTTTTCCTTGTACGGAGTAGAACCGAATAAATCGGGCTTTCTCCAGATTGTTTACGATTTCATCTAAATCGCATTCGTCGTAAGGAAGAATTTGAACCTTTAACATTTTTGGACGGTATTCAATGCAGCCTTTAAAATCTGCAATAGTCCACATTCCAATAAACGCTAATCTTGCCAATGGGGATTGATCGGCTAACTCATCATTTTGAAAAAAACCCGGTTTTATATTCCTAGCGCGTGCCATTACTATCCCCTTTTATCAAGCAACCCTCCTAGCCTCGATAACCTGTTCCATGATGGTTACTTTGCTAATCAAAGCGAGATACTGCGTAATCCCTCGCCATCCAACATAGTTTTCAAAAGCAGGTATTAGGTCAGGGTGCAATTCCATTGGCGCTTTAGAATCAGGATTGACGAAGCGGCTCATGTGTGGCGCATGCACACCAAAATTTCGACTAAACAATGCTTGGTCGTCCGGTTCAGCCAAGCCACGGCGTGGACGATTTGCCCAACACCAACAGACTGCCTCACGGTAAGTTTTCCAGCTGGCTACCGTTTCAGCCTCAACCCATTTAACCGGCTCAAGTCCTAATAGAAACGGCATTTCGCGTTGCGCTCGTACAGGTTGAGTCCTGCGGTCATTAGTAAATTTCATGGCTGCCCCCTTGGGGTACGCGTTGCATTACAGGTTGAACAAGGCCAAAGCTTAAAGCCACGTTAAAAACTTCGTGGTTAGGCTGCTTTCTTTGTCTTAATCTTGCGTTTGTGTAATTCGACTAACTTGCTGCCGATTTCATAGCTGCAAGTTTTATGATTTCCCGAACCCAAATCGCTAATTACGCTTTGAGAACAACCACAAAACGCGGCAATCTCGTATTGCTTGACGCCATGTTTAGCGAGGTCACTAATAATGTTTTTCCAGTCCATAGGCTCTCATTATAGGGGAGCCGATTATATTGTCAATAGGACAACCGAAATGAATTTTCTACATAATGTAGCAATGGAAACTATGGGCATTAGAATCAGGGCCAGACGGGCCGAATTGAAAATGTCGCAAGGAAAACTTGCTAAGGAATGTGGATTGGCGCAAGCCACCATTTCTGAATTTGAATCGGGTAAATATGGCGGTTCGCGCTATGTTGCAAAAATAGCCAACGCTCTAAAAGTAAATACCTTGTGGCTTTCTGACTGGATTGGGCCTAAAGAGCCAGGAGAGAACAACACGCCAAAAGATTTAGTAGAAGAATTTGCTTATGTTTACGGCGCAACCACGCCACTTGGTAGGGAAATGCTCGATATGGCTTTGCGTTCTGCTAAAGCGCATATGAACGAAGGAGGCAACAAAAAACAAGAACAGTAATTAACAATAGTTTACAATTGGCATAAAAATTGCACGACTATTAAAACCTGAATTCTTGAAAGGCTGTAAATGAAAATTCACAAAGCCAGACTCACTCAAGATGAATTGGAATTAATACAGGCATACCGCACCATGAGCGCAATACACAAAGAATGCTTATTGTATCTATCGCGCACCGTTATATATCACAATAAAGAAAACATTGATCGAAAAATAATCAACTTCCACGAATTTTTATCAGCTAAAGCTTAATCAATTTTTTAGCTATCCCCCTAACTAACCCGATTAATGCGGGTTTTTTCTTGCGCATTTAATATTGCGTGTTTCTGCTTGCTTATTTATATACAGCAAGTATAATTAATATTCCATTAACTGTCAGGAGGTAACAAATGGAAAAAGAAATCAAAGGAAGAGCCAAGGGGGGCGCTGCTTTAGCCGCAAAAATGACAGCAGAGCAACGGAAAGAGAAGGCCATGAAGATGGCTGCTGCAAAGAAGGAATTGGCTTCGCTTCCAAAAGTAACGCATCCAGGTACGCTCAAATTAATAGATCAAGAAATCCCATGCGCGGTACTCGAAGATGGAACTAGAGTATTAACCCAGTCTGATTTTATGGAAGCAATGGGAATGTACTACAGCGGATGGATTGCAAAAAACGCACCAGAAAACTCTGCTATCGTTCCTGCAGAAATACCTCATTTTCTTGCACAAAAAAGTCTTATTCCCTATATTAACAGGCACTTAAGCCACCTGCAGAACGTTGTTCTTAAATACCGAACAGAGAAAGGTTCAGCAGCTCATGGAATCCGCGCGGAGATTATCCCAAGCATTTGTGATATTTACATTGATGCTGACAAGGAAGGAAATCTAGGCACAAGGCAAAAACAAATCGCACAAAAAGCAATGCTGTTAATGAGAGCGCTCGCTCATGTGGGGATTGTCGCGCTTGTTGATGAGGCCACTGGTTATCAAAAAGATAGGTCAAGAGATGCGCTTGCAAAGATTTTAGAAGCATATGTAGAAAAAGAATTGCAACCTTGGATTAGAACATTTGATTCTGACTACTACGAGCAAATGTTCCGTTTGCGCGGCCTTCCATTTCCGCCAGAGCGCACCAATTATCGCCCAAGCTATTTTGGGCATTTAACAAACGACGTGGTATACCGAAGGCTGGCACCTGGCGTATTGGCGGCGCTAAAAGAAGAAGCGCGAAAAGATGCGAGAAAGGGAAAATTATTCCAGCATTTGACAGCCGGATATGGAAGGCAAGAATTACTCAAGCACTTAGGGCTAGTAACAGGCTTAATGAAAATATCAAATGAATGGCCTGACTTTATGTTGAAATTAAATCAGGTATCGCCACGATTCAACGCAACTTTACCGTTAGATATTGACGAGCAAGACCGCTAATCATTTTTAACGCAAATTTTAAGACCCGCTTCGGCGGGTTTTTTGTTGCCTAGAAAAAATATTTCGGTTCCCCTATTGCTTTTATCTTCGGAACGCCTATAATTGAAATCGTTGAGTAGCGAATCACCAGCGGCCAACAGACTCACAGCCGCCAAGCTTCAAGCCTCAATCCGGTAAATCCCAAGCGGTGCGGAAAGACAAGCGGAAGTAGACGCGGAAAGGTGAAAACAAAGGGGTGGCGCAAGCCCTGCTAGGTGTAACGAAAAGGATTGAAGTAGCGCACCAGGGTCGCTAAGGCGCTGGAGGTAACGGGAGAACCAAAGCCCCGTGACAGCCGGAGAGACGGCACAGATCGAGGCGTCAACCGGCCTGACTCAAAACGGTTGGGACAGCGGGAGAGACTGAATTGGTCGCGTTCCTACCGTCTAGCACCCCGCTACCCTGGGTAGATGCAGAGTATAAGACGCTGGCAGCCGGAAAGACGGCACCTTTTTAGAGGGGGTTGATATGAACGCAACGGAAGAACTTAAACAGGACATACGAGAAGTTTTGAGCGCGGCTAACTGGCATATGGCAGTTGCACTGCGTTACCCAGCAGTATGCGAGGGTGACATAGATCAAGCCATCAAGTACCTACAGAGCGCTAAAAACATGCTTGGGAAACACTTTGAACTAGAGGCAGCAGCATGAGCGCCCTAAATTATGTCCCGCTAAATGTCCGGCTAGAACGTCTACAGACAAGGCTTGCATTGGCTTTCGTGATTATTCTTGTCCTGCTGATTGGCCTAGTCTCTGCCTACGGCAACAAGATCGACGGCATCAGGGAGGTAAGTTGTCGCGCACCGCAAGATACATCGCAAAAGTTGACGGTACGACTGGTAAATGTTGACGGTGTACTTGTGGAAGAGTGTCAATACTCCGCGCTAGGTTTCGGGAGGACAAATTGATTTGCATTCACCCTGAAATGACTTATGGCGCAGCATGTTTGCTGGCGCATGAACTTGGTAAAACTTGATTACCGTACCAGCAAAGGTTAAGCACAAGTACATATCTTATTTGGGAGACTGGAATGCTAACTTTGAAACAACGCAAACGGTTGATATTCGTAACCCGTCCAACCTTCTCCCAGCGGCTTAGATCATGGGTAAAGATCAGATTCGGGTTGATGTGGAGATTGTAAAACAGTGCAAACACTGTGCGCACTCAATAGGCACGCATGGCGGTGAGTTGTATTGCAGGATGTGGAAAATTAGACCGTTTGAATTTTGCGGCAAGTGGATGAGAGAGCCGGGAATCGACGACGAATAATAGGAGGTGGAAAATGGGAATGCTTAAACCAGCAACAAATAAAATGGCCTACTCTAAAGTAGGTATTTACGGCACCGCCGGGAGCGGTAAAACGCGCACCGCAACGGAAATAGCGATAGGGTTGCATAAAGCGATCGGAAGCACCAAACCAATAGCGGCTTTTGATACTGAACCAGCCTTTAGCTTTGTCCTTCCATTGTTCCAGAAAGAGGGAATTGAATTGCTTGTGGCCGACGAAAGCCGCGCCCTAGTGGATCTAATGGATTTTATGGACGAAGCAGAGAAAGTCTGCGACATCGTTATTATTGATTCGATTACCCACGTTTGGCGAGATGCGCAAGAGTCTTATTTAACCAAGCTAAATGATGCCAGGAAGAAGCAGAACAAGCGCCCTTTACTAGCGTTAGAGTTCCAGCATTGGAGACCGATTAAGGCGACCTGGGCAGCGTTTACGGATCGCTTCCTATCTTCAAAGCTGCATGTCATCGTATGCGGTCGAGCTGGTAATGTGTACGAGTATCAAAGCAAAGACGATGGTTCAGGCAAGAAAGAGCTAATTTCTACCGGCACCAGAATGGCGACAGAAAAAGAACTTGGTTATGAACCTTCATTATTGATTGAAATGGTTATTAACCGAGAAGACGGAAAAACCATCAACACCGCCATTATTCAGAAAGATCGCGCAGACAAGCTAAATGGCCGTGAAATACCAATGCCAAATTATGCAAAGCTTAAACCGCATTTCGACTTTTTGAACATCGGCGGTCAGCACTTTGAAAGTATGGACAAGCGCGACTCACAGCAGCTTTACGAAGGAGCAGAAGAAGGAACTTGGGATAGCGAGTCACGAAAACGCACTGAATGGGCCGAAGAAATTAAAAGCCTGTTGATCTCGCATGGATTGGATGGAACCAGCACGGAAGCCAAGAAACAACGCAATGAGTTATTGCTTGAAGTGTTTGATACTGGAAGTTGGTCGAAAGTTGAAAACATGCACAGCGAAAAGATCAAAGAAGGGTATGAGCGCATGAAAGCAAAACTTGAACAAGTCAACAAACCAACTTTAGAGGTCGTCAATGGCTAGTGTAAACAAGGTAATTTTAATCGGAAATTTAGGCAAAGACCCTGAAGTGCGTTACATGCCAAGCGGCGAAGCAGTAACAAATATCAGCCTAGCCACTACTGACACATGGAAAGACAAGCAAGGAGAGAAACAAGAGCGCACCGAATGGCACAGGGTATCTTTCTTTTCAAAGCTTGCGGAGATTGCTGGCGAGTATCTTAAAAAAGGCTCGCCAGTTTATATCGAGGGCCGCTTGCAAACGCGGAAATGGCAGAATAAAGAGGGGCAAGACCAGTACACCACAGAAATTATTGCAGACCGCATGCAAATGCTAGGCGGTAAGTCTAGACAAGAAGAAAGCGAAACAAAGCCTAATTATAATCCGCCATCCCCCGATTATTTTTCTGACATAAAAGACGATATTCCATTCTAATTATGACATTCGACGAATACGCAGAAACGCACAACCTACACCCAGGCAGCGGGCGGTATGAGGCATGCAAAGAGGCATGGTATGCAGCGATTAATGAAGTGCTGAAAGAATGGCGTAAACCATGGGGAATGTCTGAGGGTAAGGCGTTTATAGAACGGTTGGAGAATATGGCTAACGTGTGAGTTCAGCGTGGCCGCTTTAGCGGCATCCGGTTGAATGTAAGGTTAGAACTCTGAATATGAGCGAAGCGTGCAAAACGCGGCATATCGCTACTGGACGCGGTAGCTACTCGGGCGGTGCATCCGGTACCCGTCCTGATATAAGCTGCAAGGGATTCGAGAGGGTTCGCGGCCCTAAGCTCGAAATTGCTGCTGGTGAGAACCCAGTCGCTCATGCTGAGAGTTCTAACGCTAAATTAACCAGCGGTGCGCACACCGCACCAGAAACGGAGTAGAGAGAAAGTACCATTTGATCTTCCACTACTCTGTGAAGTATCAGCAGGCCCAAATATGAAAGATTTAAAAGAAATTTAGCAACAAAAGGAAACGAGATGGCAAACTGGTATGAAATGCTGAAAGAGGCCATGCAGGATGATGGCGAGGATTTTGAAAAGCGCGTCTGCACGATGGCCGAGGAAGGACTGCGAAAAGAATTTGATGACGGCTATGGGGGAACAGAGGGCGATCCGTTTACGGCATGGGGCGAGAGGTGGGTTTATTTCCCGATCTGCTATGACGGCGCGGAGTGGGTTGGACATGCGCCACGAAACCCATGCGATACCGCGATGGAGCACCAGGGTGGCTAACGATGTAGTTCAGCAGGACGCCGCTTGCGGCGGCTCGGCTGGAACGGAAGGTTGTGCGGCAACTTTAACACGGAGAAAGAACAATGGGTATTGAAACACAGTGCGAACCCGGAACAACACCGGGCTATAACGGATGTACTTGTTCTTGTCACCGGATGGCTGGGGTGGCGCATTGTGTTCCTTGCTGCTATCCGAGCAATGAAGATTTGAAAGCGGCTATGGATAAAGCAAAACAAACCTGTGACGAACTGGACGAAGCTAGGAAAGTAACTTGGCAGCAGCTTCATGAGCCGTTCACTATTTGAATGACGCACAACGTGGAGTTAAGCGGGAAGCCCCGCTAGGGGCGATCCGCTTGAACGTAAGGTTAGCGGTCTTTTTGAGGAAACACAATGACAGAAAAAGTGACGATAGGGAATGCTGAACTGTGGTACGGAGACTGCCGGGAAATATTGCCCACACTGCCAGAGTGCGACCTGATTTTGACCGACCCACCATATGGGATTGGGGTTGATGTGAGGATGAAGGCTGCGGCAGGAAAGAAAAGCGGCGGCGGCGCGGCCTATAAAAAAGACTACGGGGAAACGAATTGGGACTCCGAAACGCCCCCGGCTTGGTTGTTTGGCTTGATGCTTGATATGAGCAGACACCAGATAATTTTTGGCGGGAATTATTTTGAACTGCCGCCCACTCCATGCGTTTTGGTTTGGGACAAAGATAACGGCACGACGAAATTTGCCGATTTTGAATTGGCGTGGACGAACATGAAACAGGCGGCAAGATTGAAACGCTATATGTGGAATGGGATGCTGCAGGAAAACATGGCGAAGAAAGAAACGCGAGAACACCCGACACAAAAACCAGTGCCAGTGATTGAGTGGGCGATAGCCCAAGCCCCCGACGATGTTGTAACGGTTTGCGACCCATTCATGGGCAGTGGGACGACCGGCGTGGCCTGCGCCCGTATGGGTTTGACCTTCACCGGCATCGAACGCGAGCGCAAATACTTTGACATAGCCTGCCGCCGAATAGATCAAGCCTACGCACAGCCCCGGCTGTTCGATGATGAAAAAGTAGGCGCTGGCGATACGGCGGTGCAGGGCGATCTTTTGCCTGCTAACGTCTGACATAACCGGCGCGCTTCAGCGCGTCCGAGTTGATGGAAATGTTAGGCACGGATTACAACGGAGATGTTAATTATGAATGTTATTAAGAAAAATGATAAGCGCGTTTCAGATTTGGACGAATTATTAAAAACTGTTGGACTAAATATATATGATGAGCCGCGTGTTCCACTCGCGGAATGGAGCGCGGATGGCCCTAGATTATGGGCTACAAAACTTGGCACCATAATAGCAGATATTCTCGCTGAGAATGCAGAACTAAAAATGAGAGTGTCTAACGCATAGGTAAGGGGCTGGCCCCACTGAATTTTGATAGGGAGATAGACATGGAACAAACAGCAGAACCGAGCAAGACCGACGATGGCCAGTCCCGCTTGACCGTAGGGTTAGGCACTTGCACCGCTCCCGGCGCAAACACTGAGCCAATGAGCATACAAAAGCTGGAACAAGTGCTTGAAGGAATGCGCGGGATACCACCTTTAAATTGGATTCTTAGCGCACCAGACGGGCGGGTATGGTCTGGCCCTGACCCTATGGTACTGGCTGCACAGGCAACATGGAAACCAGCGGGTTTTAACATCAATGCCTAACGCAGAGCTAAGGGGCGCGCGGCTTTTCGCGCGTCCCGCTTGAGCGCCGGGTTGGCAGGCAAACGGTAAATAGGAGTGATGATGGCTGAGAAAGTGACA